>Ga0315298_1004382_pt1 | contig 21160 bp, 15 predicted proteins | sample WHS_1_MG_FD_203077 | JGI IMG/M metagenome (GOLD analysis project Ga0315298, IMG submission 203077) | Extremophilic microbial mat communities from Washburn Hot Springs, YNP, Wyoming, USA - WHS_1_MG | ecosystem: Environmental > Aquatic > Thermal springs > Hot (42-90C) | place: USA: Wyoming...
GATTCCCTGAAACAATACACGGAAAACTCGGTAAGTTTATTGATTACTATCCTGGTGGATGGCAGGAGGTTTTTCCAAACGCTGGCAAACCCTGCGAATACAAGGGAGCAGATCTTGGATTGCATGGAGAGGTTGCAACGCTTCCGTGGGATTACAGGATTCTTGAAGACAGCGGCAGTCGGCTTTCCATTGAATTTTCAGTCAGGACATTGAGAACTCCGTTTGCTATCAAGAAAACCCTGTCTCTTACAGCAGGGAACCCTGAACTTGAAATTTCAGAGGCGGTTACGAACGAGGCCGGCGAAGAAATGGATTTTGCATGGGGGCACCATCCTGCCTTTGGTGCGCCTTTTCTCGGGCCTGACTGCAAGATTCGCATAAAGAAGGCAGATGTGCAGATTGCGCCCGGGGACGGATACTCAATTACCAATCTGAAGCAGGGCGCAGGTAAATGGCCGCTTGTTGAGGGCATTGACGGAAAAATGGTGGATATCAGCCAGGTCCCTGAACCATTCGCAAAGGTTTCTGATGTGATGTTTCTCTCAAACCTTGACGAAGGTGTGTATGAAATTGTTAGCAAAAAACATGGACTTGGCTTTCGGCTTGAATTCCCGGTGAAGGTGTTCAAGTACATCTGGATATGGCGCATTGCGCATGGAAGTTTTCATTATCCCTGGTACGGTAGGACATATAACCTTGCGCTTGAACCTTTCTCGTGCAGGGCGCCACTTGCCCAGGCCATAAAGAATAAGGATCAGCATACTCTCCCGCCTGGAGGGACTTTGAAGGCGGAAATAAAGGCCCTGATCATTAAGGTCTGAAGGTTCTTTTATGAATGCCTACCAGACAGTAATAGGACTTGAAGTTCATGTTGAACTATTGACGGATTCCAAGATGTTCTGCTCATGCTCTGCAGAATTTGGCGGCGAGCCGAACTCGCATGTATGCCCTGTTTGTCTTGGACTGCCCGGGTCTCTTCCTGTTGTTAACAAAAAGGCGCTGGAACTCGGGTTGCGCACTGCCATAGCGCTTAACTGCCAGGTTTCACCATTAAGCATTTTTGTAAGGAAGTCATATTTTTATCCAGACCTTCCAAAAAACTTTCAAATTTCTCAGTACAGAAATCCCCTCGGTGTCCAGGGCTGGCTTGAAGTTGATGGCCGCAAAATCGGCATTACCCGGGTCCATATGGAAGAGGATACCGGAAAACTCCTGCATGAATTGTCAGAGGAATTTTCTTTTATTGACTTCAATCGTTCAGGAGTCCCACTGATGGAAATTGTTACTGAACCCGACATCCATAATCCTGAGGAGGCAGAAAAATTCCTTATGGAACTTCACCGCTTGCTCAGGTATATTGAAGTCAGTGACTGCAATATGGAGGAAGGGTCACTTCGCTGCGACGCTAACATATCAGTGAAGAAACTTTCTGATACACATCTGGGAACCAAGGTTGAAGTTAAGAATATGAACTCATTCAAATCGGTCAGGAAGGCGCTGCATTATGAGGAAACGCGCCTGAGGGGAATACTTGAAAGCGGTGGAACAGTTGAACAGGAAACCCGCCTGTGGGACGATGGGCGCGAAGCAACCGAAGGAATGAGAACAAAGGAAGAGGCGCATGACTATCGGTATTTCCCCGAGCCGGATTTACCGCCTGTTTTCATTGAGCCGCAGGCAGTGGATGAGGCAAGGAAAATGGTTGGAGAATTGCCCGGTGTAAGGCAGGCGCGATTCCGGAACCAGTTTGGACTTTCGCCGTATGATGCCTCTGTGCTTACGGCAGAAAAGGCGCTTGCCGATTATTTTGAAAGGGCATGTGAATTCTGCAACAAACCTAAACAGATATCAAACTGGATTCAAACAAACCTGCTCGGGATTTTAAAGGAAAAAGGGGGTTCGGTTTCTGATTGCCCTGTTTTGCCTGAACATCTTGCCAGCATAGTTGAATTTGTTGAATCAGGTAGGATTACTGCAACTGCCGGGAAGATTGTGCTGGCAGAAGTATTTGCCACAGGCAAGAATCCAGAGCGCATCATTTCAGAACGGAATCTTATCCGCATAGACGATGTTTCTGAACTTGAGCGCGTTGTTACAGAAGTAATAAAGGAAAACCAGCAGGCAGTTATGGATTTCAGGCAGGGTAAGGAAAGAGCCATTGGATTTCTTGTCGGGATGGCTATGAAGAAAACCGGAGGCAAGGCGAATCCAAATATTGTAAAGGACCTTATAATCAATGCAATCAAGAACTCACGATAACTGTAACCGCCATGTAAAGGGCTGGTAAAGGAGAAATATGAAAAGGAAAGTAGTGCTGTGGTTTCTCGGGTTCTTTCTTCTGAGTTTTCTTCTCGGTTTTAACCTTGAGGTTTCTCAGGCGCGCAAGAATGAGGAGGAACTGTATAAACAACTTGAAAAGTTTGTAAATGTGGTGAATGTCGTAAAAAATCAGTATGTTGTCCCGGTAGAGGACAAAAAACTTATTTACGGGGCTTTGAAAGGAATGCTTTCTTCTCTTGATCCGTACAGCGCTTTTCTTGAGCCCGAGGCATCAAAAGAACTTCAGATTGAAACGCAGGGCGAGTTTGAAGGCGTCGGCATGGAGATTACGCAGAAAGACGGCATCATTACAGTTGTCAGCCCTATGGAAGACACCCCTTCCTGGAACGCAGGAATCAAACCCGGCGACCGGATAATAGAGATAGACGGGGTATCAACAAAGGGAATGAATACATGGGAGGCGGCGCAAAAACTGCGCGGCAAGAAAGGAACTTCTGTTGTGGTCAGCATTGTCCGCGAGGGTTCCACCAAGATTCTAAAAATTACGCTTGTGCGCGATGTCATCAAGGTAAAATCTGTTAAATCAAAGATGCTTGATGATTCAATTGCGTATGTAAGGATAACCCAGTTCCAGGAACGTACAGCGGCAGACCTTGAAGAGGTACTTACTAACTTTTCCCAGCAGAATGCAAAAGGGTTAATCCTTGATCTCAGGAACAACCCAGGTGGACTTCTCAGCAGCGCAATTGATGTAAGCCAGCTTTTTGTGCCCGCGAGGAAACCCATAGTTTCTATCCAGGGAAGAGGACCTGAGAATAAGAAGTTTTATTATTCAAAACGGGACCCTATCTGGAACAGGCCTATCGTTGTCCTGATTAACGGGGGTAGCGCAAGCGCTTCGGAAATCGTAACAGGAGCATTGAAAGATGACCTTACGACATGCAGAACTGTCGGGACAAAAACATTCGGCAAGGGTTCTGTCCAGAACCTCATACCGCTTGACGATGATGGAGCCCAGATTAAACTCACGATTGCCTACTATTACACGCCGTCAGGCGTCCGGATAGAGCAAAAAGGTATTGAACCTGATGTCAGGATTGAAGTTCACAGGCCCGGAAAAGACGAATCACGGTCAGAGACAGAACTTGCCATGGAGGGAGTAGAGGAATTTGAAATAGGCAATCTTGCAAAAGACCCTCAACTTCGCCGTGCCATTGAAGAAATCAGGAATATGACTGTGTCTGCTACTGCTGCAAGAGAAAAATGAAAGGTGCGAGGAAGACAAAATCAGGCGGATATTATGCCCTGACTGCTGTTGTTCTTACATTTCTCATACTGCTTACTGCGCTGCTGATCCTCCGGGAAGCAATGAAAGATAGGTATAAAAAGGAGACCCCACGGCCAGCAACAGAGCAGTGGAGGGTACCTTCCAGACAACAGCATGAACCAGCCGAATACGGCAAAATATTCCCGTCTGCTGGACATCCTTCGGTTGCGATTATCATTGATGACATTGGCTGGAATTATGAAATTGTCCAGAGTTTGAAAGGACTGCCGTTTCCTGTAACCCTTGCTCTTCTTCCAGAAAGCCCATTTGCCGAAGATATAGCAAAGGCGCTTCAGGATAATCCAAACTTCCAGATGCTGCTCCATCTGCCTCTTGAGCCAAGAGGTTCAGTGAAAACCGATACAGGTTTTCTGACAACGAAAATGAGCGATGATGAAATCAGAAAACGGTTTGACAGGTATTTTGCAAAGTTTTCGCCGTATGTCGTGGGGGTAAACAACCACATGGGCTCTCTATTTACCACCAATGAAGATAAGATGGCAGTCCTGCTTGAGGAAATAAAAAACAAGCGCTTGTTTTTTGTTGATAGTTGCACCGCGCCCGGAACGGTTGGATACAGTGAGGCAAAAAAACTTGGTGTAAAAACAGCAAAACGGGACATCTTTCTGGACAATGATGAATCAAAAGAAAAGATTGCCCTTGAAATTGATAATGCCCTGAGAATAGCAGGCGCAAAGGGAAAAGCGGTTGCAATATGCCATCCCCATCGCGTCACAATTGAAACCCTGAAAGAGGTAATCCCGAGATTTGAAAGGGATGGCTATCGTTTCGTTTTTGTTTCAAAACTCGTTGATTGAATATTGCTGTATTCCTTAACATGCAGTGCCAGGCAAATTTTCATTATGGTGGTCCTGCCCTTACTGAGCGAGAAGATGGAGGTAAGGGTAATCCTATTTAAGCATACAATCAGCGTCCAATATGACCATTCTTGGTATTGAAAGTTCTTGCGACGAAACCTCTATTGGCATCGTGCGTTCAGGCAGAATTGTTGCATGCCGCGTATACAGCCAGAATTCTCTGCACAGCAAGTATGGAGGAATAATGCCTGAACTTGCCAGCCGTGCCCATCTTGAACGAATTGTTCCTCTTTTTAAGAGCACGCTCACTGATAGCGGCATATCTCTTGACGAAATAGATGGCATAGGAGTTACCAATATGCCAGGACTTAAAGGTTCCCTTCTGGTTGGCGCGTCATTTGCCGCCGGCCTTGCATATTCATTGCATAGACCGCTCTATTTGGTTAATCACCTCCACGCCCACATCGCAGTTAACTTCAAGTCAAGGAGGGTTTCATTTCCAGCCCTTGGGCTTGTTGTTTCAGGGGGACATACAAGTTTATTTCTCGTTGACAGCCATATATCATTCCGTCTTCTCGGCAAGACAAGGGACGATGCCTGTGGTGAGGCGTTTGATAAAGTTGCGCGAATGCTGGAACTTCCGTATCCCGGCGGCGCGCATCTTGAAATGGCCGCCCGCAGAGGAAACCCCTGCGCTGTTTCTTTTCCACGGCCATATCTTAAGGGAACGCTTGATTTCAGTTTCAGTGGGTTGAAGACAGCGGTTTACTATTACATAAAAGAGCATGGACTAAACAGGGCGGCTGACATTGCTGCTTCATTTCAGGCAGCAGTTGCAGACACGCTTGTTGAAAAATTAAGGTACGCACTGGACAAATTTCCTGTCCGCTCAGTTCTATTCGGCGGAGGGGTGATGCAGAACCGGTATCTCAGAAGCCGCATCGTGCGATGTCTCAAAGGGATGTCTGTGGCTGCTGTACTTCCTGCTAAGGAACTTTGTGCAGATAATGGTGTAAGTACTGCCTTTGCCGCATACTTTTCTGCAAAATCAGGAGTCCATCCTGCTGATCTGTCCATTGAGGTTATTCCCACAAAAAATTCGTAGCGGCTTGATAAATGGCCCGATGACATGCCGCAAACAACCGCCTGGATTTGTGGAATTCATTTCTTCCCTCCTCTTGATAGGATGGAATTTAGGGATGGTGGCTGCCTCACCACGCCCACAACATTTATCAAGGACGCCAATTTTCCGTTCTACTGTACCGAGGTTTCTACGCGGGTATCAAGATATAGAATTTTCGCCTTTAGATGGTCTGAATAGGTTGTTGAGAACTGATGCGTCCCGTCACCTTTTGAAACAAAGAATAAGTACGGCGTATGTGCAGGGTATATCGCCGCCTTCAGAGATTCCCTGCCAGGATTGCAAATCGGAGTTGGCGGCAATCCTTTTCTTTGATAGGTGTTGTACGGATTGCGAATTTTCAAATCAGCAAGTTTTAGAACCCTCTTATTTCCTATCACATACATGATGGTTGCACAACTCTGGAGCGGTATCCTGAGGTTCAACCGGTTGTAGAAAACAGAAGCAATGATTGCCCGCTCATTATTCTTTTCTGCTTCCTTCTCAACGATGGATGCGATAGTAACAATTTTTTCAAGTTTCTGTCTTGTAAGATTGGAAGTATCGCCATAAACCTGATTCAAAACCTCGTAAAAGCGTTCTACCATTCTCTTTGCAATCGCTTCCTTTGATATGCCGACCGGAAAAACATAAGTGTCCGGGAATAGATATCCCTCAAGTTTCTCCTTCCGAGCGAAATTGACAAACTTCTCCTTTGTGCATATCGCATGCTCCTCAAGAATGGCCCCTATATCCATGATCGTCATTCCTTCTGTAACGGTAAACTTGACGCGGGCAATCTCGCCCCTTGCGAGCATTTTGATAACATCACCGATATAAGGACGCCCCTTGAATTCATAGATTCCGGCCTGCAGTTTTCCATCAAGTGATTTTTTTCGCACAATCCTGAGAAACCACCTCTTATTTCTGATAACTCCCTCATCAAACAGCACCTGTGCAATCTGTGCCCCAGTTAAATCCGGACGGATTTCAACAAGTTTTCCCTGAACCATTTTCTCGCCGTACAAACTGCTGCGGAAAACAATGGAGCCGATGATTACTGCTGTGAGTAGGATACCAAAAGCCGCCCAGGATAGAATCATTCTCATTTTTTCTCTCCCAGCAGGCATCTTCGGAGAAAGTCAATTGCAGTATATGCAGCGCGCGTCTTGATGACATCCCTGTCCCCGCTGAACAAAAACTGCCTGGCCATTGTTTTCTTATCCGGTAGTGTAGCCGCAACCCAGACAAGCCCGACGGGTTTCTCACCTGTTGCGCCGCCCGGTCCTGCTATGCCGCTTATAGCAAGGCCGCAATCCGCCTTGCCGTATTTTCTCGCTCCTCTTGCCATTTCTGTAACCGCCTCTGCACTTACCGCCCCGTATTTTTTCAAGGTTGGCCTCGGAACGCGCAGGATCTTCCTTTTCAATATATTGGAATAGACGACGAAGGAACCATTGAAGTATTCAGAACTTCCCGGGACGCTGGTGATAATGTGCCCGGCGAGGCCTCCTGTGCAGGATTCTGCAACTGCAAGTTTCAGTTTCCTACTTACCAGCAGGCGCCCGAGAATTTCAGGCAATGATGCATCACCCGTTCCAAGATATGAGAGTCCGAATTCATCCTGCAGGGCTGCTGAAACTGTATTTTCAAATTCAGTTCGGCAGGATGCAGGAATACGCATCCATAACTGGACCGCGTACGGCTTTGCAAGTATTGTCCATTGCGCACCCTGAGATGAAAGTTTTTCACGGAGCGCCTGGGTCCGCTGCGCAACTGCTGATTCGGGCTCGCCTGCTATGGAGAAACACACCCGCATTGTCGCTTCGCCGGATGCACCAATAATCTCGTTAAGACAGGCAAGCACATATTTCTCCATCATTGGAATCAATTCTTTCGGCGGACCGGGCAATAAGAAAAAGTGCTTCCCCTTGTACTCAATATGCATACCGGGTGCTGTTCCATACTCATTTGGTATGCTGACAGCGCCCTCAATAACAAGCGCCTGTTTCCTGTTGCCTTCTGGCGGGGCAATATGTCTTGCGGCAAAACGTTCTTCAATATGTTTCCATATCTCATCTGAGAAAATCAGGGGACGCCCGGTAAATTGTGAAAGCGCTTCTCTTGTTACATCATCAAAGGTAGGTCCGAGCCCGCCGGATATGATTATGATGTCGTAGTGCTGCGAGCAAAACATAAGCGCCAGTTTTATTTCTTCTATATTGTCTGGAACTACCAGGTTGCAACTCAACGAAAGGCCCGAGCGCGACAGAAGTTCTTCAATGGAAAAAACGTTTGTATTGATATTGTTGTATAACAGTTCGGTCCCGACACACACCAGCGAAACACGTGGCATCTTATTCATAAACTCGCTTTGCAGGTGGTACGGCCCGATGAAACATCAAAAAGTTCAATTTCATTTTCGCTGATGAAGCAGATGCCGGGGAAGTTTTTTGGGAACGCTAAACTTCCAGGATTGGCAAAGATGCAGTTTTCAATGGACTCAATTCCAGCCAGATGCGTGTGCCCGGAAAGTGCGATATCAATATGCCAGCGCCTTGCAAGGTCAACGTACTGGGACATTGTAAAGACATGTCCGTGCGAGACAAGGATCCTCTTGCCGTTTGCGATGAAAAAGGCGTATGGATGGCAGATTGGAAACTGGCTTACAGTTGAATCAATTTCTGCATCGCAATTACCGCGCGCAACTATGAATGGGATACCCAGCGAGTTGAACGCATCAGCAAGTTTCCCCGGTGAAAAATCTCCTGACTGCGGGTTTCTCGGGCCGATATAATACAGGTCTCCGCAGTGAACCAGCATGTCTATTCCACCCAAAAATGGAAAACAGTTTTCCCATGCCGCAAATGAACCATGCGTATCACTTATGACCGCGATTTTCATGGCATTACCCTGTTTTCTTGAGCACTGGTTTTGGGGGCAGGACAAGAACCTCAAAAGATTTCTCTACAGGACCTGCCTGAGATGTTTCAGGCGAAGTTTTCAGACGGATTGTAATTTTTTTAAGGCCAGGTTCTGAAAATAAAACCTTCATCTGATAATGACCTTCTGACTGAGAAACTGACACATTCTTGCCGCCAGAAATTTCAAACAGTTTTTCAAGCCCCAAAACAGGATTACCGAACCTGTCCTTCACCTCAAACGGAACTATGAGTTCGCTATCCTTCATGCAGGCAGGATTAAAATCAAGCAATGATATGGAAGATGGCTCTGCAGGGATGACAGTGAATGTATTGCTCCTTCCTGTATGGCCGTTTCCATCATCCACAACAATTGCTGTTTCAGCAACAGCGCGCTCAAATGTGAATGTCTCAAGCCACAGTCCTGATGATGTGTCTTCCCTGGCATATGAAAGATGTCCGGACGGATTGACAAAATAGCCCTTTGTCCTGTTATTCCAGCGGTCCACCGCCTTGATTGTAATCTGAACTGGCTGACCTGCCCGTACAGGGGATTTGACAGTTCCAAGTTCAAAGTGATGAACCGCCCCTGGACGGACCTTCACAATGAATGTCTCTTTTAACGAGAGGTCTTTAATTTCTACCGTCAGTTTATTGTCGCCTCCACGATGGAAAATAATGGTGGTTGTGATATCTCCGGTTCCATTAGAAACGATATCATTCAAGCACTCTGCCTCAACATTTACTGATAGACGCACATGCAGATTTGGCTGCGGAGTAACAATATTACCGTTCGCGTCCTTAAGTATAATTTTCACTTCGCACGGCACTCCTGCATAAACAATTGATGGCGCCTGAAGTTCAATGGTTGAAGCAGGAGCCGCTGTGACGCTGAACTCTCGTGAAATTGTCCAGTTGCCTTCTGTGTCATAAAGCACAAGTTCGTTGCTTTCCATTGCTCTTGGGAAAGTCGCCTCAATGGTTGCTTTTCCTTTGTCAAGCACCGCCTCGCGCGGTTCAATTGCGCTTGAAAAATCAAATAAATAAACCCTTGCTGTGCGATCAAAGGTTTTATCTGTCAAGTCAGCGGCTTTCAATGAAACCTGGACAGGTTTCCCGGCAATAATTTTCTCCGGAAGGTTAAGAATCTGATATTCCTTGAACACTGGTGCCGGTTCGCTGGGTTGTGAGGGCTGCTGCTGTGCGGGCACAGGAGTTTGTGGCAATACATACGCAGGCGCCTCTTTTGGTTTTTCTTCCTTTGGCTGGGCTGGCTGCGCGCTTGCAAGAGATGGTCGCGGGCCTATCCTTACGCTTCCATCAGCATACAATACGCCAAAACCACCTGTGTGTGGAACAGGCAGCGCCTGATAAAGGGATGTAACCTCTGTCATCAGCCATATCTGTCCGGCAGAACCTGATGGTTTCCCGCTGATGGCTTCATTCCAGATGTAATTTGTGCCGTACTTATTGAATTCCTCAGAAACCGCAGGACAATAAAAAATTTCCGCGGATGACGCGCCGTACTTTCTCAAAATGGAGTGTATTCCGTTTGAATCATTGATGCCGTTGGGAAATAGCACCGCTTTTGGCAGAAAACCCATGTCGTCCTCAAACATAATAACTGCCTGGCCTATCTGCTTCAGATTATTAATGCAGCGCGCGTCCTGACCCTTGCGCACAACCTGAACCCCACCCGCAGCAAGACCAGCGACAATTGCTGTTACTGCGGTAATTTCAACCAAAGTAAATGCCTTATTTCTCATGCTTTTACTTTATCAGAACCTCGTTATTGCGTCAAGGATTGCATGGAACCAGCACTGTAAGAATTCCACCATAAAGACCAGTTCCCGAAAGAGCAAAATAAAATATCAAGGCAGCGCATGAGAATCTGGAAGAGTGGAGATTTGAGAATGCGGGAGCAAACCCGAGAGCGATTGATCGCCAACTGAAACAAATCTCTTGACAGGGATTCTGGGATGGTTAAGATAACAATGGAAAATAAATTTGAAAATTCCTATTGGTATTCGGAAAGGGCGTAATGAGCGTCACCCGGGTTGAGCATGGTGCCCAGACCGGCAATAAAGTGAGCGGGATGGTGCTCACTCAACTTTTGCTAAAATAAAAATACCGGGCTTGAGCAAGTACCTACAAAGGGGAAAATTGGAAATTAAAGAAATTGGTTCAAGGATTGAGCCATTGTTTGATGAATGGCTGATTTCAAATACGGATAATGTGTCTTTGAAACTCCAGCATCCAGTTCCAGAGGAGGTCGTATTTGAGTTTGATGAGGAATGGGAAGGAAATACCTGCGGATATGTTACTGTTTTCAAAGATAAAGATGTTTTCAAGATGTATTACAGGGCTTCAACTTATGATTTCAGGGCAGGAAAGGAAAGCCATCCAGCATTTGTCTGTTATGCTGAAAGTTCAGATGGCATAAAATGGACAAGACCCAAATTGAATATCATTGAGTTCAATGGCTCAAAGAAAAACAATATCATCTGGACAGGAACAGGCAGTCATAATTTCGCCCCATTTATTGACACAAATCCTGCAGTCAAAGAAAACGAAAAATATAAGGCAGTTGGTGCGTATGATGAAACGGGACAAAACGGTTTATTTGGTTTTGCGTCAAAAGATGGAATTAATTGGGAATTAATGAAAAATACCCCAATCATTCAAGAAAGCAAATATGTGAAATTTGATTCTCAGAACCTTGTTTTTTACGACAATCTAAAAAATTTATACATTGCATATCACAGGGGATGGATTGAGGGTGATTACAACGGCTTCAGGGTCATTATGAGAAGTGAATCAGGAGATTTTGAGAACTGGTCAGAATCCCAATTTCTTGAATACGAAGGTGATATCAGGCAGGAGCATCTTTATACAAATGCCATAGCGCCATATTTTCGTGCTCCGCACATTTATATTGGATTTCCAAAGAGGTTTGTTCCAGAAAGGCATGAAGTGGAACATGAGTATAATGGTGTTTCAGATGGAGTGCTTATGACAAGCAGGGATGGAAAGAAATGGAAAAGGTGGCAGGAAGCATTCATCAGGCCAGGAATTCAACCCGAGAGATGGATTAACAGGAATAATATGACTGCATGGGGCCTGCTTGTGACAAAATCAAAATTAAACCCAGGGATTGATGAAATTTCCTTATATTCAAGCGAAGCATACTACACAGACAAAAACAGGTTAAGAAGATTTACAATCAGATTGGATGGCTTTGTTTCAATCAATGCAACAGGGAAGCAGGGACAATTTATTACTCATCCAATTATTTTTGATGGAAACAATTTGGTGTTGAATTATTCAACATCAGCAGCAGGATTGATAAAAGTAGAAATACAGGATTTAGAAGGAAAACCGGTTGACAATTACTCAATCAATGACTGCCACGAGATTTACGGAGATGCAATAGAAGAAGAAGTGAGTTGGAAAGATGGATATGATTTAAGCAAATTAAGAGGAAAGCCAGTTAGATTAAGATTTGTGATGAATGATGCTGATTTATACTCAATCAGGTTTAAAAATTAACCTGTGGCGGTTATCTTCTTTTCAGAAGCATTCAAAAATTGTTTTTCTGCTCGTTCCATAAGGACATCATGACCACCATCAAAAACATACAGGAAAACCCTTGAAGATGGAGCAATTTTACATATTTCATTGAAAAGAATGGTTGCATGGGTAAATGGCACAGATTTATCAAATTTCCCGTGATAGATATAAACCTCTTTACATTTTGCTATTTTTTCAGCATGAAACAAAGGAGAACGTTTTTTATACTTATCAATATGCTCGGTTGTTGGCGGTCCGCCACAACATGCTTCAATATGCGGGCTATAATTTGGGTTTTGAGAATGCCATGCGATTAAATCAGTGATTCCACAGAAACTTGCGACACTGCACCATAAATCAGGTTTATAGCCAGCAAGCATCAAAGACATATGTCCGCCACCACTTCCGCCAAAAAGAAAAATTTTTTCTCTATCAACAGGAAACATTGAACATACCTTTTCCACTGCATCTACAACATCCTGCATTGCAAGATGGCTGGCACACGCCTGGGTGGCTCTTGTATTTGTTTGCAGATTTGGTCCGCGAAATTCCGGAAGAAATAGATGCCATGAATTCTTTTTTACCAGCGGATACAGCGATTCAATGAGATTATGCCTGTCATTGCTCCATGTGTGTAACCCAACAAGAAGTGGTGCAGGTTTATTTGAAGAACATTTCCAGACAAGGTTTGGCTCTTTTGAACCATCAATACTTGAGGAAACAAGAATTTCCTCAATGCCAGTTTTTGAATAATGATTTTTATCCATAAAGATATTTTCTCAAAAAATCCTTTGCCTGTCCAAAGTATTGTAGTTGGAAAGTTAACATGTCGTATGATGGAAAGATAGAATGTCGTATTCCAATTTTTCTTTTCCCTTGTTACACAATGAGTTTCAAAAAGCAGGGTTCTGTCCAGTTTTTACTGTAAATTGTCCCTCGTTAATTATCTTTTGCCAGTGGAGTTTGTTTTTCAATGACACTCTCATCCGGTTCCCAAATGCAAGATACCGGTGGCCGGTAACCCACTCCTTGTGTAATTCCACCAGCAAAACAAATTAAGCGCGTAGAGTTTTCCCTGTTCTTTGGTAGGACGGCCTCACTTTCAAACCACTATATATCAACCCGCAGTATTCAAATTCCACCTTTCTCTCATTCTCCTGCGTTTTGTCAAGTGTCAAGAGTTGACCCCCTTTGTTTTGATTGCCTTGAATTTAGGCGACTCTTCTATGTTCTGTCCTTCATACTCAAGTAATCCCCAACTTCCCCATTTTGAAGGAGCGCACATTGAAGAAAAAAGGACAAAAAGTTCTCCTCCTGTCTGCTTCCATTTTTCAAGATACATCCTGTAAATATCTTCCATTCTCTTATCCCTGTTAAGGGAAAAGAACAATTCCATCAGTTTTTGATTATTTTCCGCTCCTCCAAACCCCACGAAGTGCTGCCCTCCTTCATAAGCAATAAGTTTAAGATTGTATTTCCTGCATAATTCAGAATGTTTTTTTACAGTATCCATTATCTTCTCTATCTCCTTTGGAAGTTCAGAGAAAATCTCATCTTTTGTCATATTTTCAACTTTTGATTGAGTTTGCGGATTTCCATAAGAATGGCCAAAGTACGGGGCTATCGCGAGGGCGTCACAAATTTTATAATTCTCATTAAATTCCAAAATCTGCTGACTCACCCATGGATTAGCAGATTGAGAAGCCAGTACCTTTATTATTCTTTCTCTCCCAAGAATGCCTTCCCATATTCTGAATATTTCTGCGCTCCTTTTAGAATAGTAAAACAGTTGCGCCTGAAAAGGATTTTCTGAAAGTTTTAGATTTGTTCCTGCAACTCTTGCGTATTGCGATTGAGAGAAAATACCATTCCAGACCTCATTGCTATATTCTACATACACCTTCAATTCAGGATTCAATTTCTTCTTAACAATTTCTGCAAAATTCCTTATATAGTCATCATCTGCGGTATGCGGCATACAAAACCACGGCAAGATTTTTAATCTATTGCAAAGGTCTATCATAATTTCCAGAGGGACTCCCTTTTCTGAATAGGTTCTATCTTTTGGTTTTGGCCTGTCTTCCCATCTTGATATTGAAGAGTTATTGGTTTTCATCCAGTCCATAAATCTTATTGCCTTCATATCTGCCCATCTATTGAGAAATTCGTCTCTGAATGGATTTCTCTCAAAACTATTTTCATATTTCTCTTCCACTATCCTGATGTTTCTCAGATGGTCATTTTTATCCGTTTCATGAATTCGCAATACAAGAGGTCCATTTTCCTCCAGTTTAACAACATCTCTTCCTGTCTTTCTCTCAATCGGCGTCCATCCACCCCAGTAATCAATTTTCCCTTTTCCATCGTACAAAACAATCATTTTGTCGCCCAGATGCTTTCTTTTCGCAGTTGATAAAACGAATGTCTCCAGAAAAATGTTCTCCTTTCCTATTTCCAATGGGTAGCCATTTTCATCCATCGCCGGCAAAGGGTTATCCCAGGTGAATTTCTTGTCATCTATTCTTTGTGCCCTCCATCGCGAAGAATATTTCATTAAATCCTTAAAAGCATGTTCGGTTGACCAGTATGCAATTCCTGAAAGATTAATCCCTAAAGGCGGGTACTCTAAATTCTGGGCAGAACAAAAGGTCGCAAGGGTAAAAAGTATGAGAACCAATTTTCCCATTATTCCCTCTCCCCGATTATTGAGGTTTCTATTTCAGGAATTTCCGCGTTGGACAATTTGCTTTATATCGTTCTGAAATAGTATAGCAGAAAGTGGAGAGGAGCAAAAGGAAAAATCGGGTCGGATAAATCCGCAGATTCTTTGTAGGGGCTTGATTTATCAAGCCCGTCTGCATTCACCAAACCAGCGGGTCGGATAAATCCGACCTGCTTTAGGGAGGAGTGATACCTCCTCCCTAATATCCTACCTCCCAATGCATAAACAAATTAACCACTTTTCGGGTCGGATGAATCCGACCTGCCTTAGGGAGGAGTGATACCTCCTCCCTAATATCCTACCTCCCACTGCTAGCTGCTTCAGGTCGGATAAATCCGACCCCTACAAAATCCCAGTCAAACTACTTTCGTGTGGCGACTCTCCTCGTACGATTATCAAATATGCCGAATTATGTAATTTCTTGACCTATCTAAGGAAATTTGTTAACATAGGCGCAGTAAATTAACAGACCTATTTTTACCAGATTTATGCGATGACTTCTCGTGAACGCGTACGCGCAGTAATCTCTCATAGAACGCCTGACAGGATACCTGTTGATTTGGGCGGCTCGCCTGTGACCGGCATCTCTGCATCAGCGCTCGCAAAACTTCGCGCGGCTTTTGGCTTGAAAGGCCCGGTGAGGGTAGACGAACCATTCCAGATGCTCGGCATGGTTGAAGATGACCTTCGCGAAGTGATTGGTATTGATACGGCCCCTCTTGCTTCCCCTTACAATTTTTTTGGCTACACAAATGATGGCTGGAAGCCATGGCGGCTATTTGACGGTACCCGCGTGCTTGTTCCTGACAAATTCAATACCCGTGAAGAACCTGACGGAAGTATATTGATGTACCCGTGCGGAGACACGACTGTTCCGCCTTCTGGAAGAATGCCTAAAGGCGGCTATTACTTTGATGCGATTGTCAGGCAGCCACCATTGGATGAAAGTCGGCTTGATCCGCGTGATAATGTGGATATTATGCCGATTTCAGACGAACTGCTTGAATACTATAACCGGGAATCAGAACGCCTTTACCGAACAACAGATTATTCAATTTTCGCAAATTTCGGCTGGACTTCTTTTGGAGACATCGCTGTTGTCCCGGGCCCTTCAATTAAACAGCCAAAGGGAATTCGCGATATTGAGGAATGGTACATCTCAACCGTTGTTAGAAGGCCTTATATCAGGCAGGTCTTTGAAATACAGTGCGAAATTGCACTTGCCAATCTGGAGAAGGTGCGCGAGGCAGTCGGCAACAGGGTTGATGTAATTTTTGTTTCAGGCACTGATTTTGGAACTCAGAATTCTCAGTTTATTTCAGGAACGACCTATCGTGAACTCTATATGCCGTTCCATAAGAAGGTAAATGATTGGATTCACTCGCATACGACCTGGAAAACTTTTATTCACACCTGCGGTGCAGTTGAGCCGCTTATTCCGCTTTTTATTGAAGCAGGATTTGATATCCTTAATCCTGTCCAAATTTCCGCCTCAGGGATGAGTCCTGAGTTGCTCAAAAAGAAATACGGTCATGCCATCGCTTTCTGGGGCGGAGGCATTGATACTCAAAAGACACTTCCGTTTGGCAGTCCGCAAGAAATAATGGATGAAACAAAGCGCAATCTTTCAATCTTTGGGTCGGATACAGGGTATGTATTCAATACGGTTCACAATATCCAGGCAAGAACACCTGTTGAGAATATACTGGCAATGTTTCAGGCGGTTAAAGAGTTCAATGACGGGTTTGAAAAAGACCCATCTCAGAAAAATTCATAGGTGGTCAATTGAAAACTGCAAAGGATAGCAATGAAATTGCCAAACAAGTGGGGAAAAGGGATTATCTTTGCTTTCTCGGGTTTTGATGGACGGACCGACTGGTTTAGGCCATTTGTGGCATCCACTGACCAGCAGCCCGGCTCTTTTCACTTTCACATTCCGGGCGAATGCAAATTGTACTTTTCCGGCAGGGCATTGAAAAACCGCAAGACCGACATCGTTGCGTCAGATGTTGTTATTTTTTCGTCCCCGAGAATTTCAATGACATTTCTTGACTGTGAAACAATTGTCGGTGAATGTGAATCGTCGGTTATTCCAGGAATTGAAGGTGGCCCTGAAGTAAAACAGACGCGGGAGGGCTGTGCGGTTATCCAGGAGCATCCTGAGGCCTCTACCGTGTTGCTCACGAAGCAGGCAAGCGCAGGCATGACCAGATTTGCGTTCGCATTTGATGGAACAGGTCCTGACCGCGCGTTCCAGAAGGCACGGCGAGGCCTGAAATCTGACATTGGGTCTGTTATCGCAGAAAGATGCGGTTTTTATTTCCGTGTGGTTGCACCGAGGTTTCATGGTGCAATATCCGAAAGAACCTATTATAAGGCGATTTCTGTGATGAAGGTCAATGTTGAATCATCCTGCGGGAAAATTGAATCCACATGGACAACGCCTGACCGTTATCCCCACCGCGATATGTGGTTCTGGGATTCTGCCTTCCATTCTTTTGGAAACAGGTTTATTTCGCCGGCACTTGCCGAGGCAACTATATGGGCTGTTCTCCAGTTAACCAGAGATGATGGTTTTATTTCTATCTCAATGAATCCTGAGAAGGGCAGGGTAGAGGAACAAATCACCCAGCCGCCACTTATGGCATGGGCGTCGTGGGACCTATACAGATACACAGGAGACAAGGACTTTTTGAAGCGCGTTTATCCGAAGATCGCCTCGCACCTTCTGTGGGTGTATGCAAATCGCGATAAAGATGGCGATGGTCTGCTTGAGTGGACAATCGGCGAAAATCCCATCTGTAAATGCGGCGAATCCGGGATGGACAACTCGCCGAGGTTTGACACCTGCGACGCGGGCGAACCGGTAGCAGCAATTGATTATAATTGTTTTGCAATTAATGAGATTGAGCATCTCGGACTGATTGCTGATGCTATTGGCGATAATGAGGGAAACAACCGCTGGAAAAAACTGCGCGCAGAAAAGGTTGAACTTGTCAATCGTCTACTGTGGGACCCTAACCATAAATTCTATTTTGACCGCAAGAAGGACGGCTCATTCATACGTGTCATGACTCCTGCCTCGCTTCTTCCCATGTTTGCCGGGGTTGCCAGTAAGGAACGCGCAAGGTACCTGATGCGGCGCATTCGCAGCACAAAAAAGTTTGCAACAAGATTTCCAGTTCCATCGGTTGCAAGAGATGAAAAAACATTTTCAAGAGATATGTGGCGCGGAAGTACCTGGATCAACTACAACTACCTTGTAATCTGCGGATTGAGGCGCTATGGTTATTTCCACAGGGCAAGAACCATTGCGGCGGCGACCTGCAGGGAAATTGAGCGCTGGTACAGGAAGGAAGGCGCAATTTTTGAGTTTTATGACACTGACGGGAAAATTCCACCAGGAAATCTGCCACGGAAGGACTGGCTCGGAACTCCCGGATGGACGCGGGTTATTACCGATTATCACTGGAGCGCGGCGATATACGTTGCGCTTATGAATGACAAACTGCGATATAAAAAGGGATACAAAAATGTTTGATTCCCTGAAACAGGAAGCGTGTTCCATTGGAAAGCCGGAGTGGCACGCCATGCTGCTGTATGTGGCCGGACTTCACGACCGCAGTGTAAGGCCAGCACAGCCGCCTTTTCCGTTTGACTGGGAAGAGATTGGCCCGGGTTATTGCTATGGGCCGGCTTTTGGGCACTGGGATATAGTCCATGCAGTTATAGATGTGCTTCCATCTGAACCAGAACATGCGAGAAGGCAACTTTTGAATAATATCGCCGCGCAGCAGCCGGACGGGATGATTCCCGGAGTACTCTGGGTTCAAGAAGGGAAAATTACATGGAACCGCGAGGTAACCCATCCGCCACTATGGGAGGTTGCTGTCCAAGATTTAGTCAATATCACGGGTTCACGTGACTTGATACTTCAGTGCAGAAGCGCCCTTGTCAAACTTATCCGATTTTTTGAGGCAAAAAGGAGTGCCGAGCACGGCGGATTCTATTATTGTGATATTCTTACACGGCTGTGGGAGAGCGGCGTTGACCAGGGAATCCGATTTGACGACGCTCCGAAGGCGCGGCTTGCCTGCGTGGACGCAACATCACACATCTACTGGCTCTATGAGTATGCTTCAGCATGGTACCATGGCGAAGCAGATGCGTCTGAATTCAGGCACAAGGCACTTGTGCTCAAACAGTTTATTCAAGACATGCTCTACGACCCTGAAACAGGATATTTCTATGATGAATGGCAAGCCAAACGCCCCGGAAAATCTGCCCAAGCATTTGAGGGTATGTGGCCAATTGTAACAGGAGCAGCAAGTTTTGAACAGGCCGCGCAAGTTATAGACAGGCACCTTCTGAATGGCGAAGAATTCTTTGGTGTGCACCCAATATGCAGTGTTGCAATGGACAGCCCGAAGTTTGAATTACGGATGTGGCGCGGACCATCGTGGAATAGCATGGCTTACTGGGCTGCGCGCGGCTGCATCCGCTATGGCAGGAAGGATGCTGCAAAGAAAATCCTGGAGGCCGCACTTGATGATACGGCACGCCAATTTGCAAAAACATCAACCATCTGGGAATTCTACCATCCCTATGGGCAGGAACCATCGGCATTGAAAAGAAAGGAAGGAATTTTTGATGTTCCGTGCCGGGATTATCTTGGCCACAATCCTGTTATTGCCATGGCGCGGATGTGGGAAACCCTCTAACTCTAAATTCTATTCACAAACTTCCAGGATACACGGCGGTTTTTCATGTTGACAAAGCGCAATTTTGAGCAAACTGTCAGGCGCCACAGGTGCCTTCAGGGCGCGCGCAGGGGATGCCTGATTTATACATTTCTCCCAGAAGAAGATGAAATAAATCAGTCAGTCAGAATACCCCCGCTTGAAACATTTGATTTTGAAAAAAAACCGCTGGAACTGCCAGAATATATGTGCAAACGGGCTGAGAAAGTTTTTAGTTTTCGGGCCGATTATCCGGACGATTCGCTTCCCTGCCTACCCCTGCGCTATGGTTCTGGAATTATTGCAGGGATGATTCTTGGAAAAATCAGGTATGGCGCAAATACATCCTGGATTGAGCCTGCTGGTAAAACACTTGATGAAGCGATTCAATTCAAATTTGAGGAAAGAAGCACTATTTTCAATTATGCAATAGAGGGTCTGCAATATGCGACAGAACGGCTTACAAACAAGGCGTATGTTTATTTAGAAGGGTATCATACTCCCCTTGAACTTGCCATGATTCTGCGCGGAGGCAATTTCTGCCTTGACTTATATCTTCAGCCGGGAAAGATGCATCATCTCATACGCCGCTGCGATGAAGTTTTATACAAAATTTACCGCGAAATTGACAGGATTGTGCAATCCCCGAATTATGGAAAATTGGCCGCCCTTTTATGGATGGAGCAGTGCATCCCATTTCTGAGCGAAGATGCCGCAGGACTAATCTCACCTGTTCATTACAGGGAATTCGGTATTCCCTACACAGAGAAAATGTTTGAAAGATTCGGCGGCGGCTTCCTTCATGCGCACACTCAGGCGTACCACCAGATGGAAAACTTCTCTTCAATGAAGTCGCTGACAATTTATAACTGGCGCCCGGATCCGAACACGATGGAGGCCTGTGATATACTACCGCAGCTTTCGCCCGGCGCGCAAAAGAAAATTGTCGCGATAGTCATCTCGCCTGAAAAGATACGAAGGAATATCAGGATACTTTCTGAAGGCAGATATTTCTTGCTCACTTTTTGCGAGAACAGGCGACAACAGAAGGATATTGTGGAATTTGTTAAAGAGCATGCGCCGATTGTTTAGTAGTAGATTCAGGCATTATTTTTAGATGTCCCGGTTAAAAATTGCTTATTAGAAAGGTTGGTCCTGGTGGGTCTGTTCCACTTTTCCTGCTTTATGTTATTTGAGTGTAGCATCCTTAAGTAATGGTTACAATTATTGTTATGTGTTTTTTGGGAGTTCAAAGCGGATGTGATTGCTGTGAATAACCTTTTGGCGTTTGCCAAAAACCCCAATAGAAATAGCGACAGAAATAGAGACCGAAAAAAGGTGAAAAAGAGTGTAAATTTAGCCTGCCGGTTAAAATAGAGAATAAAAAAAAGGGAGGTTCTGGAGTGCCAGTTTGTAACCACATCTTGAAGACAGGACACCGCATTCAGGAAAAAGCAATATAAGAGCATTGAAGAGTTACAGACGTTGATAACCCAATGAATCATTACAATTACATAAGGACATACCAGGGATACCAACTGTCAGTTGCAAGGTAAAATTCACCCGGGGTTGCAAAGTAAAACTCACCCACCCTGGAAGTCTTTACAGGGGAAAAAGGAATGAATTGCAAGATAAAAATCACCCAGGGTAAAAAAATTTGCTA
>Ga0315298_1004384_pt1 | contig 21155 bp, 18 predicted proteins | sample WHS_1_MG_FD_203077 | JGI IMG/M metagenome (GOLD analysis project Ga0315298, IMG submission 203077) | Extremophilic microbial mat communities from Washburn Hot Springs, YNP, Wyoming, USA - WHS_1_MG | ecosystem: Environmental > Aquatic > Thermal springs > Hot (42-90C) | place: USA: Wyoming...
TGGGGCGGTTGAGGATGTACTTAGACTCGCAGGAATGGCTTGTGACCGCGTGTTCTACCGAGGTGGTGGACGTAGATGCGTAATCCAACCTCATATCGTATGCGCCGAGTCAACGAGGCGATTAAAGAGGTAATCGGGACAGCTCTCACCCAGGACCTGAAGGACCCCCGCATTGGCTTTGTCACTCTGACCGCGGTGGAGACTGCTCCCGATCTTTCTCATGCCAAGGTGTTTGTTTCCGTCTACGGCAAGAAAGCCCAAAAGGAGGCGACCCTGGCGGGCTTGAGGGCGGCCAGCTCCTACCTGCAGCGACGGATTGGAGACGAGCTGCCGCTCAAACGCATCCCCAGTTTGGAGTTCGTCTATGACGTGAGCATCGACCAGGGGATGCGCATTCAGGCCTTGCTAAAGTCAAGCGGAGCGGGGCAGTCAGACGCGGGTGAGGAGGAGTCGTGAGGGTGCCCGGGGTGGTCGGTCGCCTGGTCGAGCCACGGGAGGTGGCGGAACGGCTGCTGGGGGAGACCAAGGTTCTTGCAGTTGCGCACGAGTCTCCCGATGGTGACGCTCTTGGTTGTGTGGCGGCTTTTCTACTTGTGTGCGAGAAGCTGGGAGTGGACTGCTCCGCCTTCATTCCCGGAGAAAACGCTTTCCCGCCAGAGTACTCTTTCTTGCCCAAGGTGGGCGAGATTGCCAGGGGCGAGTGGCCTTTCCTAGAACCGGGCGCCTCGGTGTATTTCCTTGATTGTGCTTCTCTTCACCGCTCGGCTCCGGACCGTCTGAGCAAAGGACTTGTCACCATTAACATAGACCATCACCAAGACAACCCTCTTTACGCAGATCTTAATCTGGTGGATCCTGCTGCCCCCTCCACCAGCTCGCTTCTCTATCGGGTGCTTCGTGCGGGGAATTTGCCCATAGATCCGGACGTGGCTACGGCCTTGTATGTGGGCCTGGTCACCGACACTGGCAAGTTTCAGTACGGAAACGCTACCCCGGAGGCTCACCGCTTGGCGGCCGAGCTGCAGGAGCGGGGGGTAGACGTGGTTGCCGTAGCGCGGGAAGTGTATGAAAGTGTCCCCTACCCCAAGCTCTTGCTCATGGGACGGGCGCTGCAGCGTCTCCAAGTTCGTCTCGGGGGTGCGCTAGTAGTGTCGTGGCTTAACACAGGTGACTTTGCCGAGACGGGCGCTGACGAAGGGCACACAGAAGGCATCATCGACAAGCTTCGCCAGACGAAGGGCGCGCGGGTGGCGGCCTTGGCGCGGGAAAGGCTGCGTGAGGGGAAGGTCGAGACTAAGGTCAGCCTGCGCTGCATGGACGGCTCTGTGGACGTGGCAGCCATCGCTCACGAGCAAGGCGGCGGCGGTCATAGGCAGGCGGCGGGTTTCACGGCGGAGAAGGAGCTTTCCGCGGTCCTTAACTGGCTGGAGGACCGCGTCCGGGCTAGCCTATGAGCACGCCTGTGGCGCCCTCCGGGGGCCTTGTTGTGCTGGTGGATAAGCCAGAGGGACTCACTAGCTTTGATGTGGTACGGAAAGCCCGCCGCGGGGTGGGTGCCCGGGTGGGTCACGCTGGGACCCTGGATCCGTTCGCGAGCGGACTACTGGTCGTGCTGATCGGGGCGGCCACCCGGGTGTCATCGGTGATCATGGGTCTCCCCAAAGAATATGAGTTCACGGTGCAGTTTGGCGCTGTTTCCACCACTGGCGATCCAGAAGGGGAGATCGAAGAGACGGGGGGCACGGTCACGGCCTCGCAAGTGGTGCGTGCCCTCGATGGTCTCCGCGGACGGGTTCGCCAGCGAGTGCCGCTTGCTTCCGCGGTGAAGGTGGGAGGCGAGCGTCTGTACAAGAAAGCGCACCGCGGGGAAAAGGTGGAGACGCCGGAGCGGGAGGTGATGATATACGACCTGGTCATGACTAGTTTTGATGCTGGCAGGCAAAGGGCGAGCTTCATCGTTCTTGCCAGTAGCGGCACTTACGTCCGTTCCCTGGCGGAGCAGATAGGGCAGACGCTCGGCGTGGGGGCCTACGCCCAGACTCTGAGGAGGACCCGGGTTGGCATTTTCTCTGTGGTGGATGCCCTCACGCCCTCCGAGCTCTCGCCCGAGCGTTATGCCCAGGGGGGACGGGGGGTGCTGAGCCTTGACCAGGCTCTCTCTTTTCTACCCAGCTGCCGGGTCGACCCAGAGGGGGAACGTAGAGCAGCCAATGGGAACGAGCTGCCCGGAGGTCCACCTGGCCGCTTTCGCGTTCGTGGGGCACGAGGATTGATCGCCATCTACCAGGGGGACGGAAGAGTCAGCCGACCGCTGGTAGTCTTTCCTCAAGCAAGGGAGTGTTGATGCGGATTTACCATTCGCTGGACGAAGTCGAGCCTGTCTTAAATGGCGGCCGCGTCGTGGCCATTGGGGTGTTCGACGGGGTACATCTCGGACACCAACGTATCTTAGCGAGAACCTTGGCCCACGCTAGAGACAGAGGTTGGGTGGCGACGGTGGTCACCTTCCATCCCCATCCCGAATCGGTGCTGCGTCCTGACGCCGCCCCAGGGCTCCTAACTAGCCTGACCCGCAAGGCTGCTCTCATAGAAAGCATGGGTCTCGACGAGCTAGTGGTGGTCGGGTTCGACCAGGAATTCTCGCGCCTCACTCCAGAAGAGTTTTGTGCCCGGGTTCTCTCTGCCCGTCTGGGCGCTGCGGCAGTGTATGTGGGTGAGAACTTCCGCTTTGGCTACCGAGGGGAAGGCAACGCGTCTCGTCTGGCGACTTATGGGGCTGAGCACGGTTTTGCGGTGCACGCTGTTGAGCTAGCCGCAGCTAGAGGTGCTCCGATCTCCAGCACCAGGATTCGCGAACTTCTAGCTTCAGGTCGGGTCAAGGAAGCGGCCGAACTTTTGGGCCGACCGCACCGGCTTGAGGGGACGGTAGTACGAGGCAGCGGCCGCGGTCGCAGCTTGCGCGCCCCTACAGCCAATCTCTGCGTCGACGAAGGGCTGCTGCTTCCCCAGGCAGGGGTGTATGCGAGTTGGTCTTTCTTGGAGGAGGGCGGGGATTACGCATCGGTGACCAGTGTCGGCTCCAACCCTACCTTCGAGCAGGGCAAGACCGTTTATGTGGAGACGCTGCTTCTCGATTTCGCAGGTGATCTCTACGGCAAGCGCTTGGCCGTCGATTTTCTTGAGCGTCTTCGGGAACAGCGGGCGTTTCCCAGTGCTGCTGTGCTGGCGGAGCAGATCGTAAGGGACGTGGAGGCGGCGCGCGCTGTGCACGCTGTTTACGCTCGTCCTCAGGTGACGGGCTGAGAGGGAGGGCTGTGTCCATGCGGGGGAGAGAGAGCAGCCGGGTCAGGCTCGCGGTGGTTGTGCTGGTTATTGCGGCTGCGGTGGTTGCGCTTGTCGGTTGGCTGGCGTCTCCCAGCACCAAGCAAAGCCAGGCGACCGTCCGGTCCACAAGCCAGGAAACGGGGGTGACGGTTGGGCCTGGGCAGTCTTCGCGGCCGCATGGCGTAACGACTTCCCCGTCGACCGCTGTTTCTGTTCCTACAACCGACCAGGGTGACACTACCCCGGAACCGAGCTCAGCGGTTGTCAGGCCGCCGGGCTTTGCAGGCTTTTCGGAGAAGGAGTTAAAGGCGCTCTCTGAACCCTTGCCGGCAGCTCCACATAAGGTCACAGTTCCTGTACTCATGTACCATTATGTGGATGAGGAGCCGCCCCCAGCTGGGCCTTATGCGGACCCCTTGACTGTACGCACCCCGGACTTTATTGACCAGCTTCAGTACCTGGCTACACATGGCTACCATACGGTCACCCTGGCTGAGGTCTATCTGGCAATGGCGGGCATGCGAGAGTTGCCGGAGAAACCGGTGGTGCTCACGTTTGACGACGGCGGGTTAGACAACTACACGGTGGCCTTCCCCTTGCTGCGCAAGTACGGCTTTGTAGCGGTTTTTTTTGTCATCAGCAAGCGCATAGGGGCCGACGGACAGATGAACTGGGACCAACTTAGAGAAATGGCCAGTTCTGGTATGCATATCCAGTCGCACACCGTGTCGCACCCGGATCTTCGCGACGTGTCCGACGCGCGGCTGCGGTCTGAACTGGAGGATTCCCGGCGTACGATAAGCGAGGGTGTGAGTCAGCCGGGCTACGTACTTGCGTATCCGGGGGGCTCGTACAACGCTCGAGTGATTGAGGCCACTCGAGCTGCCGGGTACGTCATGGCCGTCACCACGGACCACGGACGACCGGTAGACCCACAGGCTCCCTTTGAAATAAGACGTCTACGTGTGCCGGCGTTCATGTCGGTGTCGGAGTTCGCTCGGCTGGTGAAACCGCGCTAGGGAAGCGCTGGGGTTTGTAGAGAACTTTTCCCGGTCGGCGATCTGTCCTCGGCCTGTGGTAACCTACATCACCGCTCCAGGGCAGAGCGCGCCTGGGCGGAACAGGCCTGCTCTGTTGCGGGCAAGCCCCGCATCATGAGGCCGGCCGGTGGAGGGTAGGACCTACATCTCGGCTTGGACCGCAAGCGTTCAGGCTGGGGGTACGGAGCAAGGAGGCGAAGCATGCTCACCAAAGAACGTAAGACTGAGATCATAGACCGCTTCAAGAAGCACGAGTCCGACACTGGTTCGCCGGAGGTACAGATAGGCATCTTGACCGAGCGGATCAACGTTCTTACGGAACACTTGAAGATCCATTCCAAGGACCATCATTCACGTCGGGGGCTCCTCAAGATGGTGGGGCACCGTCGTCGGCTGCTTAACTATCTGCAGAGGCAGGATGTTGAGCGGTACCGGGCGGTGATCAAGGAACTGGGTCTCCGTAGGTAGTCTAGACAGACAGTGTAGGTAGGTAGTGCAGGTAGCAGGGGAGAGAGAGCAAGATTGTTTCGGCAGGGGCCCAGGGAGGGCTCCCAGACGGGAGAGAAGAGAAAGTGGCAAATGTAGTTAGCACCACGGAGGTGACCCTCGGAGAGAGAAGGATCACCTTCGAAACCGGTAGGTTGGCCAAGCAGGCCAGTGGAGCCGTGGTTGTCCGCTCGGGCGACACCATGGTGCTTGTCACGGCGGTCGTGTCAAGCGTGGAAAGAAATGTGGATTTTTTCCCTTTGACCGTAGATGTAGAGGAAGGTATGTATGCCGCCGGGAAGATTCCAGGCGGATTCATCAAGAAGGAAGGTAGACCGAGCGATCAGGCCATCTTGAACGCTCGTTTGATCGATAGGCCCATACGCCCGTTGTGGCCCAAAGGCTTCAACCGCGAGACCCACATCGTGGCGACCATTCTTTCGGTCGACAAGACCAACCCCTACGATGTATTGGCGGTGGCTGGGGCCTCTGCGGCACTCTCCATTTCGGAGGCGCCCTTCCTGGGTCCCATTGGCGCAGTCCGGGTGGCCAAGGTCGATGGTAGTTGGGTTGTGAACCCCACCTACGCGGAGATCGAGAAAAGCCCGGTCAACATGGTGGTGGCCGGGACGAGCGAGGCTATCACTATGGTGGAAGCGGGCTGCAGCGAGGTGGAGGAAGCAGAGATTCTTGCCGGCCTGGAAGTGGCTCATGAGGCCATCAAGAAGCAAGTGGAGGTCATCCGAGCTTGGGAAGCCGAGGTGGGCAAGCCCAAAATGGAATTCGTGGAGAAGCTGCCCGATCGTCTTCTGATGGATAAGATCAAGGCCCGTTTTGGCGGGGAGATCCAGGAGGCGAGCAACATTTTCGAGAAGCACGAGCGGGCTAACGCCGTCGCGGCTGTGAAACAGCAGGTACTTGCCACCTGGCCGCCAGCTGAGGACTCGCCCGACCCGGCCGCTGAGGTACTCGAGCTTTCCAAGGCCTTTGACGCTGTAGAGAAGGAGATTGTCCGCCGCAGCATCGCAGTGGAGAAAAAGCGTCCTGATGGGCGCGGACTGGACGAGATCCGGGAGATCAGCTGCGAAGTGGGGATCGCTCCTCGCACGCACGGGTCGGGGCTCTTCACTCGCGGGCAGACACAGGTCCTTACCTTGTTGACCCTGGGGTGCGAGCGCGACGAACAGCGCCTCGACGGGCTTGATGTCGAGGAGTCCAAACGTTTCATGCACCACTACAAGTTTCCACCATTCTGCGTAGGGGAGACTGGTTTCATGCGTGGGCCCGGGCGGCGGGAAATCGGTCACGGCGCCTTGGCCGAGCGCGCTCTGGTGCCGGTGATTCCTGGAGAGGAGGTTTTCCCCTACACCATCCGGCTGGTGTCCGAGACCCTGGAGTCCAACGGGTCGAGCTCCATGGCCAGTGTCTGCGCCTCGTCGCTGGCTCTGATGGACGCGGGTGTGCCCATCACGCGCCCGGTGGCTGGTATCGCCATGGGGCTGATCAAAGAGAAAGATGACTATGTCATCCTCACCGACATCGCCGGGGTGGAGGACCACCTGGGTGACATGGACTTCAAGGTCGCGGGCACTGAGCGGGGGATCACTGCTCTCCAGATGGACATCAAGATCCAGGGCGTGACCTTCTCCATCATGAGGGAGGCGCTTGAGCGGGCGAAGAAGGCCCGGCTGTTCATTCTTGAGAAGATGCTGGCCACGATTTCTGCACCTCGGCCCCACCTGTCGGACTATGCGCCCCGTATTTCCACCATCCGTATTGACCCCGACAAGATCGGGATGGTTATTGGCAAAGGCGGTGAGACCATCCGCGGGCTGGAGAGCGAGTTCGACTGCACCATTGATGTGGGTGAGGACGGCCTCATCAAGGTCTTTGCCACCGACGGCAAGCTGGGCGATGCTTGTTTGCGGCAGATCGAGCTATTGACTCGGGATGTGCAGGCCGGGGACATCATTGAAGGGCGAGTTGCCTCCACCACCTCGTTCGGGGCCTTTGTCACCCTGAAGCCTGGCACTGACGGGCTGATTCACATCTCTCGCCTTTCCGATAGGCGGGTTGCCAATGTGGAGGACGTGGTTAGTCGGGGCGACTTAGTCAAAGTTGAGGTACTGGACGTTCAGCAACAGGGCGGCAAGGAGAAGATCAGCCTCAGGCTTATCAGTAACCTATCCGCGAAAGAGGGCAGTGACCACTGAAGAGTATCGTCTAGAGCGGCTGCCAACTGGTCAGCGTCTGATCACCGAGAAGATTGAGCACGTCAGATCGGTGTCACTGGGTTTCTGGATCCCGGCCGGTTCACGTGATGAGCCGGCTGCGCTGGCAGGGACCACACATTTCATAGAACACCTCTTGTTCAAGGGCTCTGCCCGGTATACGGCGGAAGAGATTGCCCAGGTTTTTGATGCCCTAGGAGGCGAGTTGAACGCCAGCACCTCGCGTGAGTACGTGGTGGTCTACGGGCGGTTTCTTGACGAGCATCTTCCGGTGGCGCTCGATGTGATGACTGACATGTTGCTCACGCCCACCTTTGCCGATCTGGACCGGGAGCGCGAGGTGGTGCTGGAGGAGATCGCCATGGTGGAAGACTCGCCTCAGGACCTCATTCACGACGTGCTGGCGGAGGTGGTCTTAGATGGCCACCCGCTGGCCCATCCCATCCTAGGCACCAGGGAAACCATCGGCCAGGCTCGTGATGAGGATATCAGGGCCTACCACCGCAAGCGCTTTCAGTTTGCCGACATGGTAGTAGCGGCCGCAGGAAGCATAGAACACGATCGCTTACGCGAGCTGCTTCTGGAACGGCCGTGCCAGCCAGGAAACGGCTGTCAGGAGCGTGAGCTATGTGTGCCTTCGGGCGAAGCTCGCAGGCACTTCCTTGCCAAGGACACGGAGCAGATGCACGTCTGTATTGGAGGGCTGGGGCTGGCGCGCGCAGATGAACGTCGTTTTCAGCTGTCGGTGTTGGACAGTCTTTTTGGCGGGTGCTTAAGCTCGCGTCTCTTCCAGGAGGTGCGCGAGAAGAGAGGACTAGTCTACAGCGTGTACTCTTTCTCCGCTTTGTACCAGGAGACTGGGCTCACGGGGCTTTACTTTGGCTGTCGCCCGGAACGGCTGGAAGCGGTCATGGAGACGGTGGGTCGGGAGCTTGTGCGGCTGCTTTCTGAGCCGGTGTCTGAGGACGAGTTGAAAAGGGCTAAAGAACATCTCAAGGGCCGGATGCTTCTCGGCCTGGAAAGCACTTCTAGCCGCATGACTCGCTTGGGTAAAGGAGTGATCACTGACACCGAGATCTTGTCGCCGGACGAGCTAGCGCAACGGATCGAAGCCGTGACGCCGGAGCAGGTAATGGAGTTGGCCGCCCAGGTCTACAGGCCAAGCGGGCTTTCCGTGGTAGGTATAGGTGCAGACGAAGATCTATTTACCTCCGTGGTGCCGAGTGATTGCCTCAAAGGTCTCATGTGAAAGGAGGGGACCACTGTGACTGAGGAGGTAGTGCTTCCCGCCGAGGACAACAAGACAGGGTCTTCCCCTGAGGGCAGCGAGAGGTCCGAAGCGGGCGGACAACCTGCCACCGAGGGGAAGCGCCTTCAGGTTGGGGTGACAGGAGCCAGGGGCCGGATGGGGCGGCTCGTGTGTGATACGGTTGCTGCCGATCCCGAGTTGGAGCTTGCGGCGGTAGTAGACCCTGCTTTCTCCAGGGAGGAACTTGCTTTAGAGAAACCGGTCCGCCGCTTCCACGAGCTGAAGGAAGCTCTTCAGATGGTGCGACCACAGGTCTGGGTGGATTTCACCGTTCCGGCAAGTGTCAAGGCCAACGTGCTCACTTGTCTTGAGCACAGAATCCCGGTAGTAGTGGGAACCACCGGCCTCTCTCCGGCCGATCTAGCTGAAATCGCGCAAGTAAGTGCCGAGAAAAACACGCCTGTCCTGGTGGCCCCCAATTTCGCTTTGGGGGCGGTACTGATGATGCGGTTTGCTCAGCAGGCGGCGGAGCACTTTCGCGCCTGTGAGATCGTAGAACTGCACCACGAGGGCAAATTGGACGCTCCGTCTGGCACCTCGCGGCTCACCCGTCTGCGGATCGAGGAAACCTGGCAAGACCAGGGGCTAGAACGGCAGGTCCCCATTCACAGCGTGCGCTTGCCTGGATTGGTGGCTCACCAAGAGGTTATCTTCGGCGGACTAGGAGAAACCCTCACCATAAGGCATGACTCGCTTTCCCGGGACTCGTTCATGCCCGGCGTGCTTCTCGCTGTCAAACGGGTGCGCCAGCTGCAAGGACTCGTCGTCGGTCTGGAGAACATTCTATAAGGCCTTGTTCTGGCTAGTCGGCCCGTGTCTCTGGGTCGAGCCAGCAACGCAAATCGCAAGTTTTCAACCTCGAGGAAGGATTCGATCTAATACTGGTGTCTACAGTGTCTACGGAGCCGCTAAAAGTAATACCTCTTGGGGGATTGGGGGCCATCGGCAAGAACATGATGGTCCTCGAATACGGGGAAGCCATGTTGGTCATCGATACCGGCCTCATGTTCCCCGATGATGAGATGTTGGGCATTGACCTTGTGCTCCCGGACTTTTCCTACGTCGTTGAGAACAAGGACCGGGTATTAGGCATAGTAGTGACTCACGGCCATGAAGACCACGTGGGAGCGCTTCCTTACCTACTTAAGGAGATATCTGTCCCCATCTACGGTACCCGGCTCACTCTGGGATTGGTGAACTCTAAGCTGGGAGAGCACGGACTGCAGGGGCGGGTCTCCCTGAATGAGATCTCAACCGCGAAGGAGCTTCGTCTGGGTCCCTTCCGCCTTGAGTTCCTCGAGGTCTCCCACAGCATCCCCGATGGGGTTGGACTTGGCATCCACACACCCGTGGGGACAGTCGTCCACTCCGGTGACTTCAAGCTGGACCAGACGCCTGTGGATGCACGCCCCACCGCTATCCAGCGCTTTGCCGAGCTGGGGCGACGAGGGGTGCTTCTCCTGCTTTCAGATAGCACGAACGCCGACATGCCCGGATTCACCGGTCCCGAACGGAGCGTGGGGGAAAAGCTTGATAGCATTTTTGCCTTGGCTCCGGGCCGAGTGATCGTGGCCTGCTTCGCCAGCCACATACACCGCATTCAGCAAGTGATGGACACGGCTGCCCGACACGGTAGGTCACTTGCCATTGTCGGCCGCAGCATGGTGAAGAACGTCAATATTGCCGCCAACCTGGGCTATCTGCGCATACCTGAAGGTCTCCTCATTCGGCCCCACGATCTTGCTCTACTGCCCCCGGACCGGGTGGCTGTTCTCTGCACAGGTAGCCAAGGCGAGCCGCTCTCCGCGCTGGCGCGCATGGCTGCTCGTGATCACCCCTCTGTGCAGATTAGTAAAGGCGACACCGTGATTATCTCGGCTCGACCAGTGCCCGGCAACGAGAGCAGTGTGTACCGGATCATCGACCGGCTTTTTGCTGCGGGAGCGCGGGTGATCTACGGGATGTCTGCCGGGGTGCACGTGTCGGGGCACGCGGCTGTGGAGGAACTTAAAGTCATGCTCAACCTGGTTCAGCCTCGTTACTTTGTGCCTATCCACGGTGAGCATCGGCACCTTTTCTTCCACGCGGAGCTGGCTCGAGAAGTGGGGATTCCCGAGGAGCACATCTTCTTGCTGGAAAACGGAGACGTGCTTGAACTTTACCCCGACCGGGCGCAAGTAACCGGACGCGTGCAAGCGGGAATGATACTAGTGGACGGCTTTGCCATGGGCGACCTGCAGGAGCTGGTGCTGCGCGACCGTCAACATCTGGCTACCGACGGGTTGGTGATGGTGGTGGTGGTGCGAAGCGCACAGGATGGCGCTCTCCTGGGCGAGCCGGAAGTGGTGTTCCGGGGCTTTGCCTACCCGGGAGACGTGGAAGAACTGGCTGAGACGGCAAAGAAGCTGATCCGGGAGTCTCTGCAGACTGAGGAAATGAAGCAAGTGGGCGACACGGCTCTCATCAAGAATCGGGTGCACGACGTCCTGCAGAAGTTTCTGCGCAAGGAAATCAACCGACGTCCGCTCGTGCTTCCGGTGGTGGTCGAGGTCTGACGTGATGAGGACCTGCTGGTGATGGCAAGGTACAGCGAGGCACAAGGAACGCGCCGCTCTTTAAGCAAAGCGCAAACAACGCGCGCTGTGCGCACTAAAACCCAAGCGCAAAAGCGCGGGGAGCCTTCGGACCGCTTCACGCAAGACCATGCGCGAGAAATCGTTGCTCTTGTAATGCTGGCTGTGGCTGTGTTCCTAATCTTCAGCCTGGTGGCGACTGACTTGAGCGGTTTGGTAGGGAGTGCGGTGCGCACTGGCCTTGCGTTCGCCTTTGGGCGACTGGGCTTTCTTGTCCCCACTGCGCTGGTGGTGATCGCGGCGATGGTAGTTCTGGAAGCGAAACCCACGAAAAAAAGACTTGCTGGTGCACTTGTCTTCTTGTTTGGCCTTTTCCTTTTGGTGGGAGGGGCCGTACCGCCCTTTGGGACTCACGGGCCGGAGCTGTTTGCCAAAGACGAGTTTAAATCTCTGGCTGGGGGGTTAGGAGAAAGTCTCTATGCGGCTTTCCACAATCTTGTAGGGGTGGTCGGTGTTGCCATCGTGGCCTGGGTGGCTGTGCTTGCTGGCTTCAGTCTTGCCACCGGGATCACTGGTCTTTGGCTAGGCAGGCGTACTCGGAAGGCGGCCGAGACAGTGCGCACGGTAGGGCGACGTTCGACGCGCCTGAGTAGCAGGGGCGGCGATGAGGCTGAGTGGTTGGGGGAATGGACCTTCCCCGGCCCGTCTACTCCCTCCGGCGGCGAGGCGCTTCGTGATCATGAGTGGCCTAGTGGTAGCGGAGCGGGGAGTGAACCAGCTTCCGGGTTGCAGCCTACGAGTAAAGATACCTTTGACGACTGGATTGCCGCTCGTCCCGGTGAACGGCCGAGGTCGATAGAAGAGACGATGGGGACGAGGCGCAGTCCGGCGGGTGTGGTGGATGGAGCCCAGGCGTTCGCCGACTTATACGAGCCTGCTACGGGAGTGCAGTCCCAGGGAGAGGCAGGGAAGCCTGGCAGTGCCGTGCCTGGCTCTATCACGGCGGTTACTGCGTGTGACTCTGCTACGCCCGTGACTGCCATCGTCCCTGCCCGCGTAGCGGGCGCGGACCCGGGTCAAGCGCGACTTGCCCCTAAGGTGGAGCAAGCTCCTTCTGCTCCTGTTCACAACCCCCGGCAGATACAGCTCCCGGTTGACCAGCCAGGCTATATCCTGCCCGAGCCGCGTATGCTGCGGAAGAGCGCCCCTGCTTCCAAAGCCGAAGGAGCGGCTCAGCGGGACATCGCCACCACCCTGGTGAAGGCCTTGTCGCAGTTTGGGGTGGAGGCCCGGGTGATCGGCATGGTGGTGGGGCCGCGGGTCACCCGCTACGAATTGCAGCTAGCCCCGGGCACCAAGGTCGGCAAGGTGGCTGCACTCAAAGATGACCTGGCCTATGCTTTGGCCACTACTGACATACGCATCCTGACTCCCATTCCCGGCAAGTCGGCTGTGGGAGTGGAAGTCCCCAACCCTCAGGCTGACTGGGTGACCTTGGGGGACATTTACCAGGACTTTCCCAAGTCGGCGGGACCACTCATGTTCTGGCTGGGTAAGGACATATCCGGCAAGCCGGTGTATGCGGATCTTACCCGCCTGCCTCACCTTCTGATCGCCGGGACTACGGGCTCGGGCAAGAGCGGATGCGTGAACTGCATTGTCTCCTCTATCTTGCTTAGAAGCACGCCGGATCAGGTCCGCATGATCATGATTGATCCCAAGAAGGTCGAGCTCTCTCACTACGACCGCATACCGCACCTGCTGGTGCCTGTGGTGACCAACATGAGGGACGCAGCGGGAGTCCTGCAAAACGTTGTCAAGGAGATGGAGGACCGCTATGAGCTCATGGAGCTCGATCATGCCCGTAACCTTCCTGAACTTAATAAGGCCCGGGCACGAAGAGGCGAGCGGCCCCTTCCCTACATTCTGATCGTTATTGACGAGCTGGCTGACCTTATGATGGCTTCGCCACAGGAAGTGGAGGACGCGGTCATACGTCTGGCCCAGAAGTCTCGGGCGGTGGGGATCCACCTGGTGGTAGCTACGCAGCGCCCCTCGGCTGATGTGATCACTGGCTTGATCAAGGCCAATATTCCTTCCCGGATCGCCTTCGCGGTCTCCAGCCAGATCGATTCCCGGGTGATCCTGGACGTGAACGGAGCGGAGACCCTTCTCGGACAGGGTGACATGCTGTTCAAGCCACTTGGCTCGACGCACATGCAGCGTATTCAAGGCGCCTATATAACCGAGGAGGAGATCGCCCTGCTTGTAAATCATTGGCGACGGCAGGCAGAGCCGGAGTTCAGGGAGGAGCTTCTCCGCCGGCCGGAGGAGGCGCGACGCGAAGAGGAGGATAGCCTCAACCCCGATGCGGACGAGCTGCTGGTTGACGCGGCGCGTCTTGTGATTGAGACGGGAAACGCCTCTGTCTCCATGCTGCAGCGTCGCCTGCGCGTGGGTTACACGCGCGCCGGGCGCCTCATCGACATGCTCGAGCGAAGGGGGATCGTAGGACCGTGGGAAGGAAGCAAACCACGGCAGATCCTGGTTGACCGGGAGGAAATTGAGCAAGTCCTTGCTGCTCTCAAACTCGAGGAAGGTTCCCGCCTGCCGCAGAGTTTCCCTGAATAGAGAGCTTCCCCGAGATGGGGCCTACGCGGTTTCCCTGGGACCTCTCCTTGGAAGAAGCGCTTGCCGATGGTAGATTTACCGGCGTTGTTGACAAGCCGCCGGGCCAACGCTTGGGGGTGTACGCCCGGCCGGATTCAGAGTTCAGTTTCGCCAGAACAAGCTGGGGCACCCGCAACTACAGACCATACTTGATCCCCGTGACGGAAATCGGTAACAGCCTGCGAGAAGCCCGTATCCGCAAGGGCCTTACTATCCGGGACGTCGAAGACGCTACCAAGATACGGGCCAGATACCTCCAGGCCCTAGAACAGGATGATTTTGACACGCTTCCTGGTCCGGTGTTCGTCAAGGCTTTCTTGCGTACGTACGCCACTTTTCTCGGGCTTAGTGCTGATGAGCTGGTGGAGGCCTACGCAAGTGAGCACGAGCCTGCCAACGATGTGCGGGGCGGCGCTCGGATGACGGCTGCGCGACGGGGTGGTGGCTCGAGCCAAGGCTACCGTCGCACGGCTGCCAGAGGGCGCAGAACGCAGCGCGGCTACTTTGTGGTTGGTGTGCTTGCAGTTATTGCTGTGGCCCTGCTGGCCTGGTTTGGGTCCTCCCGAGGGGAGGAGAATGCAGGCACGCCTCTCGAGAACGCCAGCTTCACGGCGGCAAGCACCGTTCCTCCTCAAGGCACAAGCACCACCACGGCTTCGTCTGCTCTCCGGTCAACAACCGCTGTCTCGCGCACCGCCGCGTCTACGGGAGACAACGTGGTCTTAGTTATCAGCGTTACCCAGGACAACTGCTGGATGATAGTGCGGGAAGACAACGAAAGCGGCGCGGAACTCTACGCTGGGACGCTGTCAGCTGGCGGGGAGAACACTTTTGATAGTGCAAAAAGCTACTGGCTTCACGTTGGCCGTCCAGAGGTGCTGGTCCTGACGATCAACGGAAGGCCAGTGTCCCTGGAAAAAGACCAGCATTTTTATCTGGTGACGGAGTCTGGGGTCAAACCCCTGCAGTAGGATGGCAAATCCGCCCGTTTCACGTGCTCGCCTCTATGTGCACAATCTAGGCTGCCCAAAGAACGAGGCCGATGGTTGGCGTCTGGCTAGGAAACTCCTGGCAGCTGGGGTGGAGGTTGTGTCTGACCCCGCAGTGGCAACACACATCCTGGTGAATACGTGTGGGTTTATCGATGACGCCAAGGAAGAGTCCATCGAGGCTCTTTTAGAGGCTTGCGATTTATATCCTCGGGCGGCTGTCATCGGGGCAGGATGCCTAGTGCAGCGGTATAGAGGCGATTTAGAAAAAGGCATCCCCGAAGTAGCTGCGTGGTTTGGGCTTCTCGACCAGCTTGAGTTTGAAGAGCTCCTTAGTGCGTTGGAGGTCGAGCCTTCTTCCCCTCCTGACAAGGCGGCCCCCCTTCTCAGTCTAGACCAGGCCTATGCTTATCTAAAGATCGCCGACGGCTGTGACGAACCCTGTACTTTCTGCGCCATTCCTGCCATCAAGGGGCCTTACCGCGCGCTGTCCACACGCGAGATACTGGACGAGGCGGAAAGGCTGGTCACGGAAGGGGCCCGGGAGCTGGTGCTGGTTGGCCAAGACACAGCAGTCTGGAAAGACGAGCACCTCGACCTTGCCGGCCTGGTTGAACTGCTAGCGGGTGACGACCGTGTGAACCGGATTCGTGTCTTGTACTTGCAGCCGGAGCACGTGGACCATTCTCTGCTTGAACGTCTGGCTGCCCAGCCCAAGTGGTGTCGCTATCTTGATCTGCCGTTCCAGCATTCTCATCCGGCGATCCTCAAGGCCATGGGCCGGTCGGGTGACGGCAGGCAATACCTTGAATTGCTGCAACATGCTCGTCGCCTGATGCCAGAGGTAGCTGTCCGCTCCACCTTCATCGTGGGCTTCCCGGGCGAGCGAGAAGAGCATTTTCGGCATCTTCTCGGTTTCGTGGAAGAAGCCATGTTTGCCTATGCCGGCGGTTTCGTATACAGTCCGCAAGAGGGCACTGCGGCTGCCAAGCTGCGGCCTCGGGTCCGGCGCCAGACCGCGATGGCCCGGCTCAACCGCTTGAACGTGCTCTTGGAGGACTGCTCTCTGCGCTTTCACCAAAGGCTTGTAGGGACTCGCGTCCAAGTCATGGTGGATTCGCTTCAGCCCGATGAGGCGCCCGAGGGTGTGATCGCTATAGGCCGCACGGAAGGGCAAGCTCCGGAGGTGGACGGGGTGACATACTTAGCTGGTCGGCTTCCCAAAGACACAAAGGTTGGCGACACGGTTGAGGCAACGGTGAGCGAGGTTCTTGGATACGATCTCCTGGCGGTGAGTGATGTGGCTTAACCTGCCCAACTCCTTAAGCTTGTTCCGGGTCGCCGTGGTTCCTGCCCTGATGGTGTTCATGCTGGTTGAGAGTCGGGCAGGGGACATAATTGCTCTGTGCCTGTTCTTGGCGGCTGTAGCCAGTGATTTCTTGGATGGCTACATAGCTCGACGGAGACGGCAGACCAGTGTGCTTGGAGTTTTCTTGGATCCCCTGGCTGATAAACTGCTTGTGACCGCCGCTCTTGTCTCCTTGGTGCAACTCTCTCAACTGTCCGCTTGGGTGGCTATGATTGTCATTGCCCGTGAGCTGGCAGTGTCTGGTCTGCGAATGGTGGCTGCGTCACAGAACCTGGTGATTGCCGCCAGCATCTGGGGCAAGGTAAAGACTACTGCCCAGATGGTGGCCATCGCGGCTTTGCTCATGGGGCCACGCTGGATAGAGGCGCGCTGGGAAGTTTGGGGGTCTCGGGTCATCTGGTACTTGGTGATTCTAATGTTGATCTTGACCGTGGTGAGCGGCGTGCACTACTTTGTCCGCGCAGGCTCCAAGCTGCGCGGCCACTTGGCGAGTAGCGCCACAAGGCAGAGCGCCGAACGTGTTCCGGCTGGCTCAGGGAAGGAGTAGAGCCCATGTCTGAGACTGCATCCCTGCAGCGTCTCTTTGTGGCTGTTCCAGTGCCCCAAGAGGTGTTCGCCTTCATTCAAGTAGCTCAGGCCTTACTTCCTCCCGTGGAAGGGCTGCGACTCGCCCGCGAAGACCAGTTTCACATCACCCTGGCCTTCATTGGGGAGGTCGATCAAGAGAAGGCGGCAGCGGCAGCTGAGGTGGTGCGCTCGGTGCCCACGGAGAGCGGTGGAGAGGCGACTTTGGCTGGCTTTCTCTACTTCCCCTCGGTCAACAAAGCCAGGGTAGTGGCCTTGGGGGTGGACGACCCCACCGGGGTTTTCCCCACTTTGTTTGAGCAGGTGATGACAGGGCTTGAGAAAAGGGGCGTGATGCGGAGGGAAAAACGACCCTTTAAGCCGCACCTTACTATTGCCCGGCTGCGAATCCCGAGGTTGATCCGTCCAAGGTCCGAGCCCGGGTCGGCCCGATTCGCGCTACAGTCTGTCTGTCTATACCGAAGCGAGCTTAGGCGGGAAGGCGCGCTTTACACTGTGTTGGAAGAGAAGGCGCTCGAGATTAGACAAGAGCAAGTGACGAGTTAGGAGGAGCGGTGGAAAAGGACAAGGCCCTGGAGATGGCCGTCTTGCAAATCGAAAGGCAGTACGGCAAGGGCTCGATCATGCGCCTGGGGGACGAGTCGGCAGCGCTGCGTGTGCCTGCCATCTCTACTGGGTCGCTGGCCCTGGACCTCGCCTTGGGTGTAGGGGGTATTCCTCGTGGCCGGGTGGTTGAGATTTTTGGGCCGGAGTCCAGCGGCAAGACCACACTCGCTCTGCATCTGATTGCCGAGGCACAGAAGACCGGGGGCAAGGCGGCCTTCATCGACGCGGAACATGCCATGGACCCGAGCTATGCCCGCAGGATCGGAGTGAACATTGACGAACTTCTGGTGTCTCAGCCGGACAATGGTGAGCAGGCGCTTGAGATCACCGAGCTTCTTATCCGTAGCGGCGCTCTTGACATCGTGGTCATCGACTCAGTTGCGGCCCTAACCCCTCGAGCCGAGCTTGAGGGTGAGATGGGCGATGCGCATGTCGGGCTTCAAGCTCGACTTATGAGTCAGGCTTTGCGTAAGCTTGCCGGCACCATTAGCAAGACCCAGACAGCAGCCGTGTTTATAAACCAGCTGAGGGAGAAGGTCGGGGTCATGTTCGGCAACCCGGAGGTCACTCCCGGGGGGCGTGCACTTAAGTTCTACGCTTCAGTGAGGCTAGACATCCGTCGCCTGGAGACGCTTAAGGAAGGCACCGAGGCCGTGGGTAACCGGGTGCGGGTGCGGGTGGTGAAGAACAAGGTTGCTCCGCCGTTCAAGGAGGCAGAGTTCGACATCATGTACGGCACAGGGATATCCACCGAGGGTGACATACTTGACCTTGCCGTGGAGCACAAGATCGTGCAGAAGAGCGGGGCCTGGTTCTCGTATGGGGATATGCGGTTGGGTCAGGGCCGGGAAAATGTCCGGCAGTTCCTACGGGACAATCCTGGGCTTGTGCAGGAGCTGCGTCGGGAGATCATTCGGGTGGTGAACCCCGACTGGGCTTCATTGGTTGATAGTGTAGCAACTGGGTCACCTGTGCCTGGAAAGATTGAGCCTGCCGGGCCCCGTGAGGGCGAGGCTGCGGGATCAAAGAAGACTAGTTCCGTGCCGCCTCCACAGGGTGAAGAAGAAGTTCCACTCTAGCTTTGCTGGGCCAGAGGCGAGGCTGGGACGGAGCCGGCGGAGGAGGTTCTGACCTGGGTAGGAGGATGCCTTCCCCCAACAACACAGATCTTGCGTCCCTCGCTTGGTGCCCGGGCGGGGTGATCACCGGGCTTGAGAGGGGGCGTGGTCGATCGAAGCCTGTGGCCGTCAGTCTGGACGGCGTTGTGGTCTGCCAGCTTGCTCGGACGGTGGTGGAGCAGGCGGGCCTTGAGGTTGGTCAATGTCTAAGCCATGAAGATTTGCGGCTGCTGATAGAACAGGATTCCCAATACCGTGCCCGTGATAAAGCCCTCCGCCTGCTAGCGGTGCGTGACCGGGCCTGCCGGGAGATGGAGCAGAAGCTGGCCGCGGCTGGCTTCTCTGCCGCTATTGTGGCAGGAACGGTGGGATGGCTTGTGGAGCGCGGACTTCTAGACGATGTGCGCTTTGCTTCCCAGTTTGCGGCGGAAAAGCGGCGCCTGGGATGGAGTACCCGCCGCATCCGTAATGAGCTTCTGCGCAAGGGCGTGGAGCGCGAGGCGATTGACCAGGTCTTAGCTGGAGGGGTCGATACGCCCGACACTTTTGGCGGAGGGGCTACAGGCGTGACGGAGCTAGAGGTTGCGGTTGCTTTGGCCCGCCGGCGCTTTGGGCGCGAGTTTGGTTCAGATGCAGCGGCAGCGACTAGGAAAGTGGTGGGCTTTCTTGCGCGGCGGGGCTTTGACTGGGACGACATTCAGAAAGCTATGCGGTTGTTAGCTGAAGATGCCCGGCAAGACGAGACCCCGCTTGATCCTGACTCGCTGTCGAATTAGGGTTTCTTGACACTTTACTTTGGGCAAGGCTAAACTCCAATTCGCGTGACGATCGGTCGACGACAGTTTCGGTTCGACCTTGCTTGTGGTGAAGATAGTTCTTTGACTCGGCGCCCCGCTGCGGGACGACGGGAGCCGAAGAATTAGTTGGTGGGGAACATGTCCGAGTGGCGACTCCCTAGTTCGGGAGACGCAGCTCTTGGTGTTTGCTGCCCCGGGGTAGGGCAAGGTACGAAAGAGGCGGTCTGCGGCCGGGCGTATGCTCGGCTTTTTCGTTGCTGACCGATCGCGACGCTAGACGACGCACGAACAAACTGCGGATAGGTCCGCGAGTGGAGTGATGGGAATATGGCAACAGCAGTGTGGATTGTGGTGGTCCTGGTGGCAGCCGTTGTTTGCGGTGTTGCTGGGTTCTTTGTCAGAAGACACTTGGCTGAGGCCAAGATTGCCTCAGCCGAACAGGCCGCACGCAAGATTATTGAAGAAGCCGAGCGCCAAGCCGAGGCGCTTAAACGGGAAGCTCGGGTTGAACTGAAGGATGAGCTTCATCAGCTTCGTGTTCAAGCGGAGACCGAGATAAGGGAGCGGCGGCAGGAGCTGACACAGCTTGAAAACCGACTCCTCAGCAGAGAGGAGGCGCTGAACGAGTTACAAAAAGACCTTGCTAGGAGAGAGCAGTCTGTCTCGGACCGGGAAGCGCACTACCGCCGGAAGTTGGAAGAGGTGGAGGCGAATCTCGTCGAGCAGCAGCGCAAGCTTGAAGAGATCGCTGGCATGACCAAGGAACAGGCGGCTGAGCTGCTGCTTAAGCGGACTGAGGAAGAGGTGCGTCACGACATGGCCAAGATGGTGCGCGCCATGGAAGAAGAGGCGCGCCACGAAGGCGAACGGCGGGCCAAGGACATTCTGTCTGTGTGCATCCAGCGCACTGCCGCGAGCCACGTGGCCGACACCACTGTCTCCGTGGTCCCTCTTCCTTCCGACGACATGAAGGGACGCATCATTGGCCGCGAAGGGCGGAATGTCCGCACGCTTGAGAACCTCACCGGCGTGGACTTTATCATCGACGATACTCCGGAGGCGGTGGTGCTGTCCGGCTTTGATACTGTGCGGAGGGAGATCGCTCGCCTGACCCTATCCAAACTGGTTGCCGACGGGAGAATCCACCCGGCCAAGATCGAAGAGATGTACACCAAGGCTCGAGAAGAGGTGGAGAAGGAGATTCAGGAGGCCGGAGAGCAAGCGGTGCTGGAGGCCAACATCCACGGCCTGGCTCCCGAGCTCATGCGTTTGTTGGGTCGGCTTAAGTTCCGCACCAGTTACGGCCAGAATGTGCTTGCCCACTCGCTGGAGGTGGCTCACCTAGCGGGCATGTTGGCTCACGAGCTGGGAGTGAACGCCAAGGTCGCGAAGCGGGCGGGGCTGTTGCACGATCTCGGGAAAGCGGTGGACCATGAGGTTGAAGGTTCTCATGCCATGATTGGCGGCAATCTGGCCAGGCGCTATGGCGAGTCGGAGGCCGTTGCCCACATCATTGAGGCTCACCACTATGAGATTGAACCCCGGTCAGTGGAGGCTGTTCTGGTAGCGGCGGCCGATGCAGTGTCAAGCGCGCGTCCCGGGGCTAGACGGGAGACGCTGGAGACGTACATCAAACGGCTAGAGGCTCTTGAGCGGATCGCGGACAGTAAACCCGGGGTGGAGAAATCCTACGCTATTCAGGCGGGGCGAGAAATCCGGGTTCTGGTCAAGCCGGACGAGATCAACGATGATGAGGCGGCCCTGCTCTGCAGGGAGATTGCCAAGGAGATCGAGCGCGAACTTGACTACCCGGGGACCATCCGGGTGACCGTCATCCGCGAGAGCCGCGCAGTGGAGTACGCCAAGTAGTCCCGGCCTGGAATGGGTGGTCCGGCCTGAGATGGGTGCCCACGCACGTTTTGGACCCACTGCGCCTTCTTCTTCCCTGACTGCGGCTTCTTCTTCCTTGGCGGAGCCCGGGACATTCTATCTCCGGTCCTTCGGCTGTCAGATGAACGACCACGACGCCGAACGGATTGCCGGGCTACTAACCGAGAT
>Ga0315298_1004386_pt1 | contig 21153 bp, 19 predicted proteins | sample WHS_1_MG_FD_203077 | JGI IMG/M metagenome (GOLD analysis project Ga0315298, IMG submission 203077) | Extremophilic microbial mat communities from Washburn Hot Springs, YNP, Wyoming, USA - WHS_1_MG | ecosystem: Environmental > Aquatic > Thermal springs > Hot (42-90C) | place: USA: Wyoming...
ATATCCGGCGGATCGGCGCGGAGAAAATGGAGTGGCGGAAAGGTGCGCGTCGGAAGGCACGGCGGTGGGTGGTGGAACGCACGCTCGGCTGGCTGAGCAAGTGCCGCGGGATTCTGGTTCGTTACGCCAGGAAGGCATGCAACTATCTGGGCTTCATACAACTGGCCTGCGCCCTGCTGTGGTACCGGCGATGGGAACGTTTGGCGTTTTTGAGATAGTTTCTTAGTTAGATATCTCCCTCAACGCCTCCACCGCCTCGCGGAAATCACGGGATCTGCTCTCCTTCTTGGTTGCTTCGTCAAGTTGTTTGCGCACTTTGACGTACTTCTGGCACGCCCTGATCGCGCGGTTGATCGCCACGTCGTCGTACGGCTGGCGTGGGGTAACCAATGCTGGAGTCGAGAACTTTGGAGGCTTTCTCCAATCATCGTTCCGGCCGTTCAAGACGCGGTGCAGATCATCGCACGCTACTGGGCTGTCGGCTATCTCTTGGCGTGAGTATTTCGCCATTCCTTCGCGTAGCTCGCCCGTGCGTTTCTCCAACTCGCTTGCCACCTCCACAACGATCACGCCCAAGGCATCCACGTCCGCCGACTCGGACTGGACATCCCTTTGGTCGATGCCAACATCGCGCAGCACGCTCTGTAGTTGTTCTCTCGTGGCATGCGCCATCCTCGTAACCGGAGGCTGCGGGCCCGGCTTCGTCTTCGGCCACAGGGCGAAGGCGAGAAGGCACAGCGACACGGCCACTGCGAGTATAGCGGCCGACCACCGGCGCTCTGGCTTCGCCATCTCGGGCGGAACAGGCATACCGTCGATGAGTCCGGCATCAGCTCCGAATCCTCTTATCACTAACGGCAACTCACCGGCGCGGGAAATGAAGTCATCGAGCTTCCGGCCGGCATCGCGTAGCTCCTCCGGCAACTCATCCGCGAACGCCACGGGCAGTTTATACTCCATATCGCCGGGCTTGGGCGCCGGCAGCGCCGCCAGCACTTGGGATGGACAGGAGCCGTGCTTCCCTCGCCCCGCCAGTTCAACGGCGACGATCCCGACGGTCTTTCCCCGGCCACGATATGGTCCTACATCAAAGACCCGGAAGACCAGGATGCGGTGCGGCTTCTCGGGTACCGGAAAGACGCCCACCAACTGCGGCGGCCAATGCGTCGCGCCGTGGAGCCGTGATGCGATGTCGGCGAGGGCCCTGTCCACTCGCGGGAAACACCCCCCGCCCACCGTCACCCTGTAATCGGTGGGGCTGTTGGTGTATACGAACACGGCCGGATTATCGGCTTTGCTGGAAGAGCTCATCAGCCAGTTTCCTTAACTTCTGTATCCATTCCGCATACAAGTGTATGCTTTCTTTGTCCCCGTCGTAACCCAGCACGAGCTTGTAGCTGTCACCGGCGTTCGTCGTGAGAAGCCGAGGATTCCCGGGCGTGACCGCCGCCGCGAAGCCCAGAACGCTCATACCGAGCTTGGCGAAGCCATTGCCGGAACCTAGGGGCCAGAACCAATTGTCATCATAAAACCCGAACTCCATATAGGTGTCGGGAGACCGAAGGTCGAGCGTGAATGATCCGGGCGTCACGTGCCAATCTGTCTTCGCGTCCATTCTCACGGGCGCCGCCCAGTCGGCGCCGGCAACCGTGTTGCCAGCCACCGCCACATACCACTTCACGTCGCGGCTGCGGGCGCTTTCCAGACTGAAATACACAGTACGGGTTGGGGATTCGTGCAGATAGTCATACGTCTGCCTGACTAACCTGATGAACTCCCGGTACTTCGGCGTGTGTCTGTCGCCTAAAGGTCGCCGCTCCAGCTCTTTCTCGGCATCCGTACAGCGCATGCGAATCTCGGTCACGTCGCCAGGGCGTTCCTTGTGGGCGAGCCACACACGCTTCGCCTTCTCCTCGATCAACACGACCTCCAAGGTCGTCTTGACGTCAAGGAACGGGCGGTCGCTTAGAGAGGCGATCTGCTGGTACTCCCTCGCCAACTCATTGAACCGGCTCTCATTTCCCGCCTTGGCGGCCTCGTGCAGTTGTTTGATCAAAGTGGCAGTGACGTTGTTCTTCTGCGTACGGAGCCATTGGTCCAGCCGGTCCGCATGGCCGGTTCCCTGATAACGATCCTTGAATTCGCGCACAACGCGTTCAGCATCGCGGTAGTGCTCGGCGCTTGTCAGCTTCCCCGCAAGACGCGGAGCTGAGCGGGCCTGCTCCTCGGCGCGTTTCATGGCCTCGTCCAGCACCTCGACGAGAAGCCGCTGTCGTTCCCACGGATGGGTCAACGCGAACAAACTCAATCCCTGCCAGTTGCGTATTCTCTTATATTGCTCATGAACTTCGACGTCCGTGTTGGTCGGCAAGCCCTTTCTCACTGCCGAAATGTCCTTGGCATTATCCAGACGCAGCACGACCCAGCTACCGACGACGACCATCACGAAAACGGCCACCATTGCGCGCCAAAAAAAGCGGGTCACACGCTTCTTGGCTTCGTGGCACCACAGTATCGGCTCAACGATGCCTTCGGGCATCAGTTGAGCCGGCGGTCGCCCATCGCCCTCTGGCAGTGGCCCGGTGCTGCTCACGGCGAAGAACTTGTGCCGGTGCGGCGCATGCGTACGCAGATACTGGCTGATCTGCGGTGCGTGTTTCTCCGCGAATTCGCGCGGATATCTCATCGCCTCCGGATACCTGTCGCCCTTCGTGAATACTACCGCCACGGGAGGATGAAAACCGGGCCATCCCCAAGAGCGCCGCCGAAGCAGCTCCAAGGCCGGTATCACTTTGCCGAGCTGTCGTGCGGCCATCTCGCGGTCCTCGATCTTCGGATCGGCCACCCCGTAGCCGGGTATGATGCCCGGATCAACCAGAAACACGTACGCCGAGCAACGACCATATGTCGCCAGAAAACCGGCTGGCGCGTCGCCGAACGAACCTCCTTTGAAGTCGCGGGTCTCAATAGCCAGCGTCCCGCCATTAGCGAGGTCCACCAGCAGACAGAGACTGTTCTCGTTCAGCGTCCCGGGTGGCCACTCGCCACTCTCGATCGTCGCCACCTGGTGCTCGATATACTCGGCGGTGGCGTCATCCGCAGCGCGGATGTCAACCACTCGCTCGGGCAGGGCGCGGTGTTTGGCGGCCCACTGGAGGGCGGCGAGATACACCGTCTTCCCCGACCGTGTGTCGCCGAACAGCCCCAGCCGGAAAATGGAAACCGCTGTCGGGATCGTGCTCGTAGCCACAGCAGTTGCCTCCATGGTTCCTACCTCGCGGTTGGCGGCTGTGGCACTCGGCGCGACGCCGCGTACGCCATCGCCCGCACGGGCAACAACAGCAGACGCTTTACAGCCTCCATCAACCTCTCGAACAGGGGGGGCAACAGTTTCTTGAGCAGCCACAACGGAATGGCCACCCACAGCAGGAGAATCGCCAGTCGGGTCAACAGCCAGGACACCCAGCCGGGCAGCCCCTTGGGGATTTCTTTGACCGATGGCAGCACAGCCTCAAAGACTCGCTTCGCCAAGTCCGCCCCGATCTCAACAGGCCCGGGAATCGGCATTCCGAAGGCTGCGGATACTTTGCTGACCACATACCACGTTGCCACCCCCAGCACCACGGACCGAACCGGGTGGCTGGCGATCTGCTTACCCACGAACTTGACAATCAGCCACGCCTTCTCGGATACCCTTCGGCCGGAGGCGGCCAAGAAGCTGCTCGCCTCGGCCATCGCCAAAGCCTTGCCGCCGAGCCTTACTGTTTCGCCGGCCGTCATCTTCCCTCCGGGGAAGACGCAGATTCTAGCTTCGTGTGCCCCGGCCTCGGCAGCCTTTCGCAGACCCCTGGGCACAAGCGATCTCGCGGCGGCCTCGCCAGACTCGCGCGCACCGGTCCGGATTAACGTGGTCCCTAAGCGTACCGTTGTGCCAGCCACCTCGTATAACACAAGCAGATCCACGATCGCCAAAGCCACTTCGCTGAACCGCAGGGTTCTGCCCTCGGCGACTTCGTTTATTGCATAAACGAGGCTGCCGCCCGGTATCCACGTCCACCACGGAGTTCCCTTCGGCGTTCCGTCCGGGTTTACGTCCTTGTAGATGTCGTTCGGGTTTCTCACGATATCGCTCAGCGCATCTTTGCCGCCGGCCGACAATGCGGGTATGAGGATTTCGCCATGCCGGGCCAAGGCCGCCTTGAACTCCGGGTGCTCCTGATAATGGATCAGGAAATGCGCTGCGACGTGCTCATGCTTCTTTCCACGGTTGTCTGTAACGATGTCGAATCGGTATAGCGCCCGTATGGCGGCGGCCAGACACTTCGCGTCAGCGCCGTATTTGATCAGCACCAGCGCCGGAACGCTTGTGCCCGCATAGCGCCTGAGCACCTCCAAGGTGTCCCCCCCCCGGGCTCTTCGTCTCTGCTGACCAGGGCCAAGATGGCCGGGTCGGCGCAGGCCCACTCGAACATGGTCTTCCGCACCAGCTCGGGTTGGGTGGCATCGGGCGCTCGTAGGTCCTGCTCCACGGAAATGGCCGCCATCTCCCGCGCGATTTCCACCCAGTCGCGCTTGTTGGCCGGCCAATTCTTCACAGTGGCCGCGTTGGCCCCCGCGAACTCTATGGCCAGCCGCTCCTCGATCCCCGCCGATTTGAGTTTCTCGACCTCGACGCGATTGAGCATGTAAACCAGGCCGTAGGTCTGCCCCATGTTCTCGTCGCGGAATATCTGGCCGGCTCGCGGCTGAGCATCAGCAAACAGCTTCATAAGCGCGTTCCATTCATCCGCCTCGCACGCCGCAAGAATGGGGGTGAGGAAATCCAGATTGTCACGCAATAAGCTTCTGTGTTGCGGGTCAAGACGCGGGGCGATGATGGCGTACGAAATGTCCACACCCACCGCTCGGTATTCCTGCGGCGAGAGAGCGGCCAAACCGTCGACAAACTGGTCGGCATCCTCGCCCAACTCTGCCAACACGGCGCTCATCGTGGCGGCCGAGTCCACGAATGCAGTGGCGGCACCTTCGTCAAGGTGCTTCTCGCGCACCGCGTCAACAGCCCGGCGCAGAATGCGCACCTCGCGCGACGGCGCGCGTGTTGACATTGCGCGCAGCGCATCCCATGGGGCGCGGCCACGGGCATGTTCGTCGTGTACCACAAGAACGGCCGCGATCGGATCCTTCGCGATAGCAGCGTTGACCAATCGGCGCTCATCGCCGGTCAGAGCAGGGCACTTGGCGTGGATCGCCTTGCGCGCCCATCCGCGAAGCGGGTCGGCTTCACTCTGCAGCCACTCCACGAAATACCAGCTCCACACCACTAACACGGCAAAGCATACGCCCCAGAGCATAAGCCGCAGCGCAAGCCGAATACCTTCACGCATCGCCTCCTCCTTTGTCCGATGGGACCGGGGCAGCCCGTGAAACCTCGTTCCGGAGCATCCCGCAACATCACGAATGGATTATATCGCATCCCCACCCCAAGGCACAAGAATAAATACGCGGGCCAAGGTGTACGTCACGCGACAGAAACACACACGGAGAATCCTGCTTCTACTTGTTCAGCCTGAATAAGGCATACGTCCAGTTTCCTGATCCGTCCGACCGCCTGACAATTCATCGTGTTCGAAGCCCGGGTTTAACGAGGCATGGTAGAGGTTCTCCCGCAGGCAGGACATGGAACCGTGGCGACGAGGAAGCCGTGAACCAGGCAGCCCCGCGACCGTGCATTCGCGCTTTTACCTGCGGTAGAACTCCCGCCCGACTATCCCGGGCGGGTTGCATGTCCGCAGAACCCGCCTCCATTTTACCGCCTGAGTATGGTTCGGCGCGGTTTTTCGTCATTGTCGAACCCGTTCCATGAATTCGTCAGTCCGATGTTTCGCGCGCTCACGCCCCCGCAACGCTGGCCTCCGCCGCGACCGGAGGCAGACGACGCGGTGCCAGTTCGGTGTCCCGGTCCAGATACCATCGTCCCGCGAACCACAGCGCGCCGGCCACCGCCATGATCGCGGATACCGTCGCAAAAGCCAGGTCGTAGCGATAGTGTCTGCCGCCCTCATGGACAACCGGGCCTATTATCTTGCCCAGCACCGGCGGCGAAATGGCGTCGCCAAGCAGATGGATCACGAAAATGTTCAGGGCAAACGCCGTGGCCCGCATCGACGGATGCGTTACATTGGCCAGGATCGCATTGGATGGCCCCGTGTTGAAGAACAGGAAGAACATCGCCACGAACATCACCCCCCACGCCCACGGGAAGGGCGTCCACAACACCAGCAGCACCATCGGGCACGAAATCCATATGCCCGCCGCCGAAACGGCAAAGTAGGCGCCGCGGATACGTCCGCGCAACCGGTCGCCGGCTATTCCTCCGGCCAGAGTGGCCGTGACTCCCGCCACTGCCGCGATCAGTCCGAAGATGAAGTTTCCCTGTCCCAGCGGCACGCCGCGATAGGTCAGGTAATCGGGCATCCAGAACGAGATGCCGCCGATGGCGAACGTGAGCGCTATCATGCCGGCCGTGTCCAGGACGTAGGACGGCGTCTTCAGGACGATGATATAGTCGCGCCACCTCGCCGCCCGTGCGGCCGGTTCCGCCGCGTCGGCCGCACCGCGCTGCGGCTCGCGCATGAAGAAACACAACAGTCCCAGAAGCAGCCCCGGCGGCACCACCACCAGAAACGCCGCGCGCCAGTGCCAGTGTTCGGCCACAAAGCCGCCGATGGCGTAGCCCAGGGCGCTGCCCACCGAAATCGCCATGTAGAACCACGCCATCACCGAAGCACGCCGCTCGGGCGGATACACGTCGGCTATGATCGTCGGCGCACTCGGACCATAGCCGGCCTCGCCGATGCCCACGAACATCCGCATTATCAGCAATATCGTGAACGTTGCTGCCAGTCCGGAAGCCCCCGTGGCCAGGCTCCAGGCGACCACGCTCAATCCGACCAGAGGCCAGCGCGCGAAGCGGTCGGCCAGCCTGCCGAACACCGGCGAGGCGATCATGTATGAAACCAGAAACGCCGTCGCCAGCAGCCCCGTCTGCGCGCGGGCATCCTCGCTTTCGCCGCCGAAGTAGTTTTTGCGTATTTCCGGCTCGACGGCCACCAGCACGTAGCGATCGATGTAGTTGAAGAGGTTGATCGCCAGCAGCAACGCCAGCACCCGCGTGCCGCCGCGGCGGCGCAGCGGAACCGGCGGGTTCGATGCTGGCGGCGCGTGTCCTTCCATCGGGACGGCTGATCATCGTTTCTGTCGCGTTGTAATGCAAACTGTGTCGGCCTCGCGTGGTGCGTGCTTGTGGTGCGGCGCAAAACAAGGCCCCCGGTCCGCGGGAGGACCGGGGGCGCTTATGGACTCGTGGGAAAGAACGCTCCGCGTTCACCAGGTTGCGAGCATGAGCACGTTCCGTCAGCCGCGCAGCAGAGCCAGCACGCTCTGCGGGCTGGCGTTGGCCTGCGCCAGCACGGTGATGCCCGCCTGCGCCAGAATCTGCGCCCTGGTCAGCGCGGCCGTCTCCGCGGCGAAGTCGGTGTCGCGGATGGCGCTTTCCGCCGCCGAGGCGTTCTCGTAGGCCACGCCCAGGCTGTTGATGGTCGGCTGAACGGTGTTCTTCTGGAAGGCGCCCAGCCGTCCGCGAAGCTGCGCCACCTGACGGACCGCCTTGTCAACAATCAACTGGGCGGTCACGAGGTTGCCGCTGGACAGCGAGTTGGTCGCTCCGCTGCCCAGAGACGACAGATACCCTGTCGACGAATCGCCGAGATTGCCGGTTGTGACCGACTGGATGCCGATGCTGGCCTTTTCCGTCTCGGTAACCTTGGACCCCAGCGAGAAGGTCGCACCGCCGCCGGTGATGTAGAAGCTGTCGTTGCCGACGGTGTTGAATGCCTCCTTGAGTTCCAGCTCGATGTCCAGATTGCTGCCGCGGTAGCTGACCGACAGCCCCTTGGCCTGGGCCGCAGCGCCGTTGATGGTAACGGAAGCGTCGCGGCCATAGTCTATGCCGGCGCTGGGCACGAACGTGCCGCTTATCGTGGTCAGGCTCACGAACTGATCGGACCCGTAGCCCACGCTGTTGAGCAGCAGGGCGGTGCCGGAGGCGGCGGCGCTGACGCCCGTGGCGTTCTTGATGGCGTTTATGGCCGTGACCATGCTCGCCACCGTGGTGCCGCCGGCGAAACTCAGCTGCTCGGTGCCCCGGTTGCCCGCGATCTCGATCGTGACGGGGTTGTCGGCGTCCAGGTCGCCGTTGGTGTACTTGATCTGCGCCGTCTGAGCGCTTTGCGTGACGGCGACCACCACGTTCACCGCCGCGCTGTCGGGCATGCGGGCGGCGTTCACCTGAACGTTGGCGAAGTTCGTGGTGCTGACCCCGCTGGTCGTGTAGGCGAAATGACCGTTGAGCAGCTTCGTGCCCTGGAACGAAACCGACCCCGCGATGCGGTTGATGCTGTTGAGTATGGAGTCAACCTGGAGCTGGTTGGCCGCGATTTCCTCATCGCTCAGGCCGCCGGTATTGGCTGCCTGCCCTATCAGGGTCTGAAGCTCGGTCAGCAGCGAACCGATTTCGCTCAGACCGCCCTCCGCGGTGCCGATGATGTTGGCCGCCCGCTCGGCGTTGTCTATTGCCTGGGCGATGCCGGCCTTTTCGGCGCGGAGGTTCTCGCTGGCTATCAACCCGGCCGGATTGTCGGCGCCGCGGTTGATCTTCAGACCCGTGCTCAACCGTTCCAGACTCGTGTTCAGCGTGTTGTTGTTTGTGCGCAGCACGCGCTGCGCGATCAGCGACGTTACGTTGGTGTTTATTCTGCTCATGTTAGTCTCTCCATGACGGTCGCGGAACGCCCGCGACACCTGGTTACTGGCGCGCCGGACGCTTCTGCGGAGCGCCCGTCGCGGCTCATTCCCTTGAATCGGCCTGCATGCTGGCGGGTAAGGGACAACTCCCCAGCGGCCCGCGGGAAGCGTCTGCTTCCCTTACTGCTTCATGCGCTACCTCCTTCCCACAAGTCCATCTGCCGTCCATGCTCTCCGCCCGCGACGGTAAGCAACGGCGAGTCGCAATCCGTATCGACGTCTCAGGGGGGGTGACTTTAGAACGCCGCAACAGCGCGCACAAAAAAACCGGCGCCGTCCGCCGGTGGTGTGCTGACAATCGTGCCGGCAGTGCCGGCCGACATGTTTATCAGACGCGCGCAGCCCCTGGCGCCCGCTCCGGCCGGATTTCTCGGACCGCCCCCCGCCGGAACCGCCTTTATACGGACCTGGCCTACCGCTGGAGCAATTGCAGCACGGTCTGCGGCGTGCTGTTGGCTATCGCCAGCACGCTCGTGCCCGCCTGCGTCAGTATCTGTGCACGCGTCAGCGCCGAGGTCTCCTTGGCAAAGTCGGCGTCGCGAATGCTGCTCTCGCTGGCCGTGACGTTCTCCAGTGCCACGCTCAGGCTCGCCGTAGTGGTCTGAAGCGTGTTCTTCTCGAACGCCCCCAGCTGTCCGCGTATGACCGCCACCTGGCGTATGGCGCATTCCACGATGCGGCTGGCCCTGCCTGCGCCGCCTGCCACCAGCGACGCCGGCCCGCCGGTGATCAGCTCGTTGAGATATCCCACGTTGTCGTCGCCGAGCTTGCTTGCCGCCACCGACCTTATGCCCAGACTCACCTGCTGATTGCTGGTTACCTGCGGGCCCAGCTGGAAGTTGGCGCCGCCGCCCGTTATCACGAAACTGGTCGTGCCCGCGCCAAAGTTTTCGTCCAGCGTCAGTTCCAGGTCCAGAGCGTTGGTGTTGAGTTTTATCGTCAGCCCGTCGCCCACTGTCAGAGCGCCGTTGAGCGTCGCCACGGCATCCACGCCTGTTGACCGCGTGGCCGTGTTGCCGTTGCGGTCCTTGGTGACGAAGGTACCGCTTTGCGCCCGCACGGACACGAAGCTCTTCGAGCCGTAGCCGTCGCTGCGGAACACTATGCCCGACGCGGCGTGGGCGCTGTTCACCAGATCCACGCGCACGCCCGTGGAATCCGTCACACGGTTCACCGCGAAGGCGATCGCCGACGCCGCCGTGCCGCTCACAAACGTCAGCACTTCCACGCCTTCGTTGCCCGCTATCTCGATGGTCACCGAGGACGTTATGGCGCTCGTAAGGAACCTCAGTTCCGCCGTCTTGGCGCTTGTGAGCACCTCGATATTCACCGGCATGGTGCGCGCTGTGCCGAAGTTTGCCTGCTGAATGTGCAGCGCCTTTATCGCCGAGGAGTCCACGCCGCTGGTTATGTAATCCAGGCTTCCGTTCAGCAGATGCAGTCCGGCGAACGTCGTGGTGTTGCTTATGCGCGTGATGCTCTCGATGGCCGAGTTGATCTGAAGCTGGTTGGCCTCTATCTCCTCCGCCGACATGGCGCCGGTGCTGGCCGCCTCCACCACCAGTTCCTTGATTGTCAGCAGCAGCGAAGCCACTTCGCCCAGGGCGGCTTCGGCCGTGGCGATCACGTTGCTGGCGCGGGAGCAGTTGTCGATGGCCTGCGAAAGCCCCGCCATTTCGCTGCGCAGGCCTTCGCTGACGATCAGACCCGCCGGATCATCGGCCCCGCGGTTGATCTGAAGTCCGCTGGAAAGGCGCTGGAGGGTGTCGCTCAGGGCTCGCTGCGACTTGGCAAGCCCGCGCTGGGCCGCCAGAACAGAGACATTCGTGTTGATCCTTGCCATACAATCCTCCATGATTGCTCATGGCCTTGACGGGCCTTCCGCCCGCCTAAGCGGTCCCCAATCCCCGGGACCAGGGAGCGGCGAGTCTGCCGGGCGCGCAATCGCTCAGGCCCGCCCGGCGGCCACGGGTCAGACCGTACATCACGTGGTACCTTCCTCTTTCTGCTGTTGCTGCTGTCTGGGCGCAACGCTGCCCAGACCCGGTACGTCCTCGGGCCTGACCTTGGCTGCCTCGCGGTTTTCCCGGCGTATCGCTTCGTACACTTCCTTCCGATGAACGGCGATCTCTTTCGGGGCGGTGATTCCCAGACGCACTTTGTCGCCGCGTATGTCCACCACGGTGACTTCGATGTCGTCCCCGATCATGATCGTCTCGTCTCGTTGACGGGACAGGACCAACATGCTGGCTCCTTCCTGGGCAATCGTCTGCGCATCGGCCCGGCAAGCGCTCTTGTGCCGACCGTCCTCGCCGCGCCGCCGCTCCCTTCAACTATAGGGCCGCGACGCTGCGCCACTCCACCAACCACGCCTATGCCGACCTCGCCAGCGGTAACCCGCCCTGGAGGCGGAACAGCGGCTGTCTGGTGGAAAAACGCCGGTCGTTGAGGACCACCTGCTGGGCTACGCGGCTCGCCGCGTTTATCACCAGCGGCCCCTGAAGGTTGCCCGTCAGGTACTCTCCAACCTTGTTGCAGATAATCAGGATCTGAGCCTCGCTCGCATCGCTCAATCCCAGCTCCTGCTGGCTGTCTTCCCGCAGCGCGAACTCGTAGTCGCGGAAGAATATCGCCGGGTCCGTCACCACGAACGCCAGCCCCGGATCATCCAGCGATTGCAGCCAGAAAAAGTAATTCTGATCTCCCGTCTGGATCAGCGCGAAGCGCTTGTGCGAGGGGAATCCCAGCAGTCCCTTCGGAAAAGTGATTATCCGCTCCTCGTTGATCTCCAGCTTTCCGAATCTCGTGGTCTCGATCTCCATACGAACTCCATTTCCGGGCGACCCCTGCGCCCGCCTGAAACCGCCGCGAACTGCTCCGCGGCGAGCCATCCGTGCCGCCAGGCTTCACCGCGCATCCCGTGGACCGCTTCACCTGAAGCCGGCCGGATCCGGAACCTCCCTGTCCCGGGTGCGACCCGCGCCCCGTCCCGGGCGCTGCGGCTCCGCCGCCCGTGCCTGCTCCGCACGCCGCGGTTCAACCGCGACGGCCCGCACGCCGCCGGAACGCTCCGCCGTCCGGCCTGCCGTCCGCTTGCGCGGGCATCCATCCCGCGCCCCGCGTCCTCCCCTCGTCGTCCGGTGTCCGCGTCTCCTCGCGCATCTGCCGCGCCGCCCGCTCCTGCATCCGCCTCCAGCGGCCCCGACCGCTCAACGACTCTCCGCCGTTCGCCGCCAGAACCACGCTGCCTTGCTCCACGGCATGCTCCAAAGCGCCAGCCGCGCCGATTTTGCGCCCATCGGCACACATGCTTGCGCCAAGGTGGCCCTGGCTTGTTCCCATAACGCTTTTTCCTCTGCGCCATGCCATACGAGCAAACGCCGTTCCACAATTCCCTCAATCCAGAAAATCCAGCAGCGACATGTTCAGCACATGTCCCGCCGTCTGCACGCTCGCCTGGAGCGCATTCTGAAGCGTCTGAAAACGCACTATCGCTTCCGTCAGATCCGCCTCCTCCACGTTCGACAGCAGCGCCTGCATCGCCGTCTTCTCGTCCTCCAGCCTCGTTGCCCGCGCATCGAAATCCTGCGCCTGCGCTGCGGCCTCCCCCCGCACGCGAATGCACGCATCCAGCCGTTGCTGGATCATCTCGGCCGCCGCCGTTATCCCCGCGATGTCGCTGTGCACCAGCGCGTCGCGCAGCGCCCCCAGACCCGCAAATACCCCGTCAGCCGATACGCCCGCCGTCTCCACCATTCCAAGCTGCGACGCTGTCTGACCGCTTCCCTCCGCCACCGTCATCGTGCTGCCCTGCACCGTGTTCCGCACCACGATGCTGCGGCCGTCGGCGCCGATCGACGCCGCAGCGCCGGTGCCGCTGGCGTTTATCGCGTTGAGCAGGTCCTCAACCGTCCGCGCGCCCGACAGACTGATCTGCGCCCGCGCCGGACCGTTGACTATCGTAAAGCCGCTCAGGTCCAGTCCCGACCCGCCGCGCAGGTCCGCCAGCAGCGTCAGGGGCGTTACCCGCGCGTTGAGCGGTTCGCCCTCCACGCTGACGCCGGCTCCCGGAGACGCGTCCGTAACTATGCCCAGGTCTGCTGCCGCCGTGCCCGTCACGTCGCGCACGACAATCCGTCCGGAAGACCCGGCCGCAAGCTCCAGCCTCATGCCGTCGGCGGCCAGCGACGCCGCAATGCCGCCCACCCCTGCGCTGTTTATCGCGCTGATCACATCGCCGAGGGTTTCGGCCGACGAGAGATCTATGATCGCCGTCGTGCTTCCGTCGCTTATGCTGATGGTTCCGCGGGACACCCCTTCGCCGCGCGCGCCGGCCAGGTCGCCCAGGCGCGTATAGGCCGTGGCTCGGGGAGACAAGTCGGCCGGCGTTCCCGCCGGGTCCGATGCCCCGCCGAAAACCGCCGTGCCGTCCACCATGAACGCCAGCGCCGCGCCGTCGCTGTACCGGTTGGCCAGCACCTGCTCCGACCCGCGCCAGCGCACACCCCCAAGTTCCGCCGCGTACGGCGCTTCGCCGCCCCCGTCTCCGGCGAACAGGTACATCCCCGACGACTGCCGGTTGGCTATGTCCATCGCCCGGTTGTACAGCGACGCCACCACCGTGGCGGCGGCCGCCCGCTCGTCGGCCGACACCGTTGATGAAGCATTGGCCGAGGCTATCTGAAGCGCCTGGCGCAGCACATCCGAAAGCTCCTCCAGCGCCGTATCCGCGGCCCCCATTTGCGCGGCCGCGTGCCGCAGATTCGCGGCATACGTCTCCTGTGTCTCCAGCGCCTTGCGCAGCCGCATGGCCGCCGAAGCATCGGCCGGCGACTGGCTCGGAACAGTCAGTTTCCTGCCCGTGGATATCTGCTGCTGCGCTTCCAGCAGCGACTGCTGCGTGCGCAGTATCGAGCGCCGCACCAGATCGGTCTGCATCCCCGTGCTCACGCGCGCGAACTGTGTCGGAACTATCGCCATCGTGTCCTTTCGTGCCGCTCAAACCATCTGAAGAAGCGTCCTGAGCATCTCGTCAACGGCGGCGATGATCTTCGCCGCCCCCTGGAACGCACGCTGCTGGCGTATCAGATTGATCGCCTCCTCATCCAGGCTCACGCCGCTTGTCGCTTCGCGCTGCGCGGCGAGCGTCTCGGCGACGGCCTGCGCGGCATTCAGCTCCGTGGCGGCTCCGGCGCCGGCCGCCGCCACACGCTGAACCATCCGCTCATAAGCCTGTGCCAGCGTGCCGCCGTTCAGTGACCGCAGCGCCGTGTTCTCAAGATCCGCCAGCGCCCGCGCGGTCTGGTTGTCGGCAGGCTGCCCGTTGGCCGCCGCCGCCAGCAGCGAAGGTCTCGCCGCCAGCGAATCATCCACCCCGATGTCTTCCGCGCTGCTGCCGGTAAAAAACACATTGATGCCCAGGGCGGCCAGCACCCCGCTGCTATCGTCGCTGAAAGTGACGGTCAGGTCCGGGCTGTCGGTCGCTATGCGCAGTCTGCCGTTGCTGATGCTGGCGCTGACGCCGGCCACCGCGTCCAGACTCTCGCGCAGGCTTTCCAGCGTCGTCTGCGGTCCGGTGCCGCTCAGATCCACCTTTATGAGCGTGGTGCTGCTCAGCCCGCTGCTGCCGTTGCGCACGTGCACCACGAAACTTCCGTTCACAGGCGCAAAGTCCAGCCCTGCCGCGGCGCTGTTGAGCGCTGCTCCCGTATCGCGCACGGCATTGGCGGCCGTCAGCGACGCATAACCCTCCAGCCCCTGGCCGCTCGAATGGAGCCGGTTTGCCTCCCATATGAGCGCCGACGCCAGAGCATCGAGGTCCGCCAGCGCACGCTGCGCGTCCGCACGGGCGGCCAGCAGCCCGCCTATCCTGCCCGATGCCGGACTCACCGTTGCCCCGTCCTCGCGCACCGCCACCGTCGGCGCTGCGCTTCCGGCCTCCGTCCGCAGCGTCAGCCCGCGGCTGCTGTTGCCGGCCACCACCGCTTCCGTTCCGGCCATCACCACCGCCGGCGCTTCGCCCGTGTCGCGGAAACTTATCTCCAGAAGCTCGCAAAGCTGTCCCAGCAGCGCATCCCGCTGGTCACGCAGAGTGTTGGCCGAACCGCTGGCGCCTCCCTCCGCCGCCGTGATCCGCCCGTTCAGGTCCGCTATCTGCCGGGTCAGCGAATCGGCCTGCTCCACCGCCGCCGCCAGGTCAGCGTCTATATCAGCCGCGACGGCGGCGAACCGCTGCCGCATGTCGCGAATGGTCTGCGCCAGGCTCCGGCCCGTCTGGATCACCGTCGTTCGCAGGCCCGCATCCTGCGGATTGTTCGCCAGTCCCGACCACGCTCCGAAAAACGCGCTCAGGCGCGATGACAGATCATCGTCGCCCAGTTCGTTGAAAACCGCCTCCAGCCGCGCGAGCAGCTGCTGCCGCGTCTGCGCGCACGACACATCCCCGGCGCTGTCGCGCAGGCGCGCCTGGAGCGACTCGTCTATCTGCCGCTCGATGCCGGCAAGCGCCACCCCGCCCCCGACATACATGCCCGGCCGCAACTGCTGGCCCTCGGCCGGCGTCAGCCGCGCCACCTGCCGCGTGTACTGCGGGTTGCCGGCGTTGGCGACGTTGTTGGTGGTAACCTGCATCGCCGCCTGCTGCGCCGCCAGGGCCGACTTGCCGATGTTGAGCACGCCGTTCAGAGACATATTCAGTCCACCGCGCGGCAGCCCGCGCTGCCGAACCTCAGCCCACCGCCTCCATAACGCCTATCCGCTGCGCCATGCGCGGCACACCGCTGCGCGTGTACAGCCCGGGCTGCTGGATCGCCCCGGCCAGCACACGCATGGCGTTGTTCAGATGCCCCAGCACCGCCCCGGCCACGCGCGCTACGACGTGCGCCCGCGCAGCTGCCTGCGACGCCAGTTCCCTTATCCGCTCCCGCAGCGCCAGAAGCCTCTGACGCGCATCCGGCAGCGCGCTGGCCACATCGGCGATCCCGGGCTGGCCCGTCAGTCCCATCGCCCGCGCCATCTGGGCCACCATGAACCGCCTTCTGGTCTCCAGCGCGGCTATGCGCGCGCGAACGGCCTCCTGCGCCGCCGTGTGCTCCTGGAGCTGCTTCAGATCCAGTTTCTTCATCGCCGCCTGCTGCATATCCAGATGCCGCAGCAGCCTCTCGTGCTCCGCGATCAGCTGCTCAAGAACGCTCTCGAGTTCTGCCGTTGCTGCGCTCATGGTCCGTTCTCGACGCTCCGTCCGCAGTACACGTTCCGTGCGCCCGCCTGCCGCTCCGCCGCGCCGTCCAGGCGACGCACGATGCTCTCGGCCAGCCGGCGCCCCGCTCCGCGGCTCATGCGCTCGGCCAGATGCTGGTCATAGATGGCGGTGAACGCCTGGCCGCCGCGCCCGCCCGAAAACAGGGGCGACGCCATCCGGCTTTCGCGCATCTGCTTGAGGATCGTGCCGAAGAACACCTGTCCCACCAGCCGCTGTGCATGCCGGGACAGCTGCTGCCGGCGTGCTTCCGCTGCCGGCGAAGATTGGATTGCTCGTGCGTCCATGCGCGTCTCCGACGCTCTGCCTTCCGTGTCGCTGCCGTGCTGGCCGCCCGCGCGCGGCCGGTCATTTCTCCTCGAGCTTGGCGTGAAGCTTGCCGGTCCGGTACAGCTCCCGCACGATCGTTATCCGGTCTTCCGCCGGCACCTTGATCATGTCCAGGGCATCGACCAGATCCTGAAGCTTCGCTCCGCCGGTGTTCGTCGTGTCGATGGATATCGCGTTCTTCTCGATAACTACCGGAGTCCTCGGCGTAGGCCGCGGCGGCGGATTGGTGGTCGATATCGTCAGCCCCTTGTGGCTTATCACCACCGGGCTTATCTCGACATCGCCCGTCATGATTATCGTGCCCGTCTTCTCGTTTATGATCACCCGCGCCTCGGTGGGCAGCATCCTCACGGGCAGCTGCTGAATGCGGCTGATGAAGCTGTCCGGCCGGTCGCGCTCGTTCCGCGGAATCATCACCACCACGTTCTTGGCATCGACCGCCACGGCCAGCGTCTCCCCCATCCCTTCGGCGTCGTTGATGATCTTGGCTATGTTGCTGGCCGTCGTCCAGCTGGCCGCAGGCTCCTCTATCACCAGCGTTATCCGTCCGTTGTCGTCGATCACCTGTGCCGGCAGGTCCGCCTCCATCACCGCCCCGCCCTTGATGATCCCCACCGTCGGCACCGTGGGGTCCTCGATGGTGATCGGTCCCTCGGCCAGCGCATATATGCCCGCGCCCGCCACGGGGCCCTGAAGGGGTGTGATGAACAGCCGCCCGCCCTTGAGACTCTGCGCCGCCCCCAGGCTCATCACATGCACATCCAGGCGATCTCCGTCGCGCACTCCGTTGGGCGGTATCCGCGCCGTCACCCCCACCAGCGCCACGTTCTGCGCATTGGCCAGTTCCCTCACTGTTACCGGGTCGGCAAAACGCGCCAGCATTTCCCGCAGCGGACGTATCGCCGGCGCAAAATCGCCCCCGTCGCCCGTTCCCTTCAGACCGAACACCAGCCCCAGTCCCACCAGCGTGTTGGACCGCTGCCCGCTCAGGCGCGTTATGTCCGCTATCTTCACGCCGTGCGCGGTGCGCGCCACCGCCGCCGACATGAACAGCGCCGCGAAGATGACAATCCGCCGCGACATCGGTGGGTGCGTCGTCCCGGTCGCCTCTTCAAACGCCGGCGACGCCGCAAAGCGCGCCGGCCGGTCCTCGTCAGAACGGATTCACAAAATCCAGCAGCTTCGGAACCCATCCGCGCCTGGTGTTGTCGCGGACGGCTCCCTTGTGCGTCGTGGTTATCTCCATATTGTGCACCTGCGTGCTCAGAATCGTGTTGTCGGGCGTCAGGTCGGCCGCCCGGCATACTCCCGTCAGCAGGTATTCCTGTTCCTCTTCGTTATGCTTGATGCGCTTGCGCGCCTGTATCGCGAAGGTGCCGTTGGGCTTCACATCTATCACCTCGGCGGTGATGCGCGTCACGAAGCTGTCGGTGCGCTCCACCGTCGCTTCGCCCTTGAAATTGCGGCTGCCTCCCATCTTCACTTCCGGCGCCGTCGAGAATACATCTCCCGTCGTCAGCCCGCCGCTCCGCAGTTTCGGCCCGACGAGCTTCTCCAGCTTCGCCTCCAGCGAAGCGTCTTTCTTCAGATCCGTCGTTCCCTCCGACGAGAACTCCGCCTCCTCGCGGATGATTATCGTCACCAGATCATGCTTGCGGATGGTCTTCGGCTCCGGCTCGGGCACCGAAAAAAACGACAGCACGGCGGGTTTGGCCTTCGAGCCGTCCGGCGCTGCCGCCAGCGACGCCCGCAGCAGCGAACCCCCGTGACGCTGCACGAGCGTTGCCGTTGCGGCCTTATCCACAAGTTGCAGCCGGCTGCCGGCCGCTCCGCGTTCGACGCCGTCGCCTTCCTCAGGCACGCTCTGCGCCGCGGCCGATGCAATCCACGCCGCCAGTGGCACTGCCGCCATCGCCATCCATCGCATCGCCGGCATCTCCTTTCCCGCTGCCCCACCCGTGCGCGGACTCGACCCGGCTACGGCGCCGCCGCAGCCACACCGTTGCTGTATCCGCCGACCAGCTTCCCTTCCTGAGGTCCGGTTACCACCACGCTGAACTCCTCGCGCGTGTGCGGTTTGCGCACGCGTATCGTCTGCCCGCGGGCGCCGTTCTCCCGCGCCTCCGCCACCCACTTGAGCTGCACCTTTCCCACGCTCACCAGCACCGTGATCAGCTCGCCCACGCGCACCATCTGCGGCGCCTCGATCATGCGCGACGTTATCACCGCCCCCGCGGAAATATCGCGCGCCGCCTGCTGTCCCACCGCCTGCTGGCGTTCCAGGGGCATCTCGTCGCCCAGCCTGTCCACCAGCACGCGCCGCTCGATGATGTCCTCCTCCCGCAGCACCTGCCGGAACGCTATCGGGCGCGCCGCCACAAGCTGCGTCTGCCACGCCCGCACCGACGCCGTTACCGTCGCCTTCTTCTGTCCGCCGTCGCTGATGATCGTCACGTCCCACGTTATGTCGCCCAGGTTCCGCTGCCGCCGCGGCTCAACCTCGAAGCGGAAAAGCGGCTCGCACAGGTTCACAAGGTGCTGGTCCGCGCTGCTGAAACGCACATCCAGCGCCTCGGCCGGAATGTTGAATCTGCCTGCCAGTTCCTCTATCAGGATTTCGCGCAGCGTCCGCGTCGTCTGCGGCGGCGGATCCACCGGCGTGCTTCCGCCGCTTCCCGACGGACGCGTCTGCGGGCACGCCGGCATCTGCCTGGCTATTCTCGCGGCCGCCGCTGTCGCCGCCTGCTCCAGTATCCCCGGCAGACGCGGATCGCTCCGCGTCACCCGGCACGACGCCGCACCCGAAAAATGCAGTGCCCCCGCATTCAGCCCCGCGGATTCCAGCGTCGTCCTGATGCCGGCGGCGTCGATGCTCAGCGTCGTGTCGCCGCCGCTGAACCTCGCCACGATCACTTCGCCCGCCCCAGCCAGCATCCCGTCCTCCGCCTCCGTCCACCGCGCCACCTGGCGCAGCCGCACCTCCGGTCCCTGCACCCGGGCCTCCGACCTGAGTTCCACCGTCACCGGCCTCGCTTCGGCGAACGGCACGAACTTCACGCCTGCCGGCGCCTCCACAGCCGTCGCGGGTCCGCTCCGGCCGGCGCAGACCGCCCACGCGAAAAGAGCCGGTGCCAGCATCCACGCCGTCAGCCTCCTGCGGTCTTGCCTGTGCGGTCGCATCGCAATATGCCTCATCCGTCAGCGGCGGGCGTTTCCGCCGCCGCCGTCATCTTCAGAACCTTCTCAGATTGGCGATCGTCCGCAGCGCCTCGTCCGCCGTCTGTATCGACTGGCTGTTGAGCTCGAACGCCCGCTGCGTCTTTATCAGCGTCACCAGTTCCTTCACCGGGTCCACGTTGCTTCCCTCGAGGAAGTTCTGAAGCAGCGTTCCGGCCCCGTTCTCCCCGGGCTTGTTGTCGATAGGCTTGCCGGAGGCCGGCGTCTCGATGTAAATGCCTCCGCCCAGCAGCTTCAGTCCCTGGGGATTGACGAAGGTCGTCAGCTTTATCTGCCCGGCCGACTGTTTGCTGATCGATCCGGGCTTGAGATATTCGATCACCCCCGTCTGGCTTATAGTTATCTCCATGGCGTCGGGAGGAAGGCTTATGACGGGATTTATCAACTTGTACCCGTCGCCCATCCCGACGACCAGGAATCCCTGCTCGTTGATGAAGAAGTTGCCGTTGCGCGTATAACCGGTCCCGTCCCCGATCGAATCCATTATCTTCACGCGGAAGAACCCCGGACCCTGTATCGCCACATCCAGCGGGCGGTTTGTGCTTTCCAGCGGTCCCTGCTCCGTGTCCAGCTGCGTGTTGCTTATCTTCACGCCCAGCCCGACGAACGTCCCCGCCGGCGACACCTCGCCGGCATTGTTGGTCGTTCCGGGCTCGCGCACGGTCTGGTACATCAGGTCTTCGAAGTTCATCCGGCTGCGCTTGAACGCAGTCGTCTCCGTGTTGGCCAGATTGTTGGCTATGACGTCGATGCGCGTGGACAGCGCACGCAATCCCGTGGCGGCCGAGTTCAGTGCAGTTATTGCCATGACCGACCCTCAAGCCATCCCTTAACGCCTTCCGCACAACACCAGCCGATCAGGCTCTGCCGCAGCGCTCCGTTCCCCCGCGCGTCATCGGCATCAGCCGATCCTCCCCACGTCGTTGACCAGCCTTCCCAGGGTCTGATCCTGATACCGTATCATGTTCACGTTGGCCTCGAGCTGTCGCTGCGCCTCCATCATCGCCGCCAGCTCGACGATCGGATCGGCGTTGCTCCGCTCAAGTGCCCCGCTGCGAATCGTCGATGCAGCCGGCCTGAGCCTCTCGGCGTTGCCGGCATACTCGATCAGCGACGCGCCGGTCTTCCGCAGCATGGCCCGCGGCGGCTGCTCGAAAACCCCTATCCGCCCGATGCTCTGGCCGTCCTGCGTGATCGTGCCGTCCTGCGATACCGACACCGGCGATGCCGACCCCGTGCGGATAGGCCGCAACCGCCCGTCGAGCACCTCCGCCCCGCCGCCCGTGACGAGCGCACCGTTGCGCCCGACCATGAACCGCCCGTCGCGCGTCAGCATGATCCTGCCGTTCTTCTGGACGGCGAAGAACCCCTGTCCCTGAATGGCCAGATCCAGCGGATTGCCCGTGTCTTCGACTTCGCCCGGCGAATAGTCGGTATATGTCGGCAGCACCCCCGTTGCTCCGCCC
>Ga0315298_1004387_pt1:5000-21153 | contig 21153 bp, 16 predicted proteins | sample WHS_1_MG_FD_203077 | JGI IMG/M metagenome (GOLD analysis project Ga0315298, IMG submission 203077) | Extremophilic microbial mat communities from Washburn Hot Springs, YNP, Wyoming, USA - WHS_1_MG | ecosystem: Environmental > Aquatic > Thermal springs > Hot (42-90C) | place: USA...
GCGAACAGTCGCTGGGAATAGACCCGAAGCCAGTCGATCTATCCATGTCCAGGATGAAGGCCAGGTAACACTGGCTGGAGGTCCGAACGAACCACTGTTGCAATAGTGCGTCGATGAGGTGTGGATAGGAGTGAAAGGCTAATCAAGGCTGGCGATAGCTGGTTCTCCCCGAAAGCTATTTAGGTAGCGCCTCGAGTGAACACTCAGGGGGGTAGAGCACTGTTTGGAGAAGGGGGCCACCTCGGCCTACCGACTCCATGCAAACTCCGAATACCCTGAAGTGATACTCGGGAGACACACGGCGGGTGCTAACGTCCGTCGTGAAAAGGGCAACAACCCAGACCATCAGCTAAGGTCCCAAAATTTCGGCTAAGTGGTAAACGATGTGAGAAGGCATAGACAGCCAGGAGGTTGGCTTAGAAGCAGCCATCCTTTAAAGAAAGCGTAATAGCTCACTGGTCAAGTCGGCTCGCGCGGAAGATTTAACGGGGCTAAGCCGAGTACCGAAGCTATGGGTGTGGCGATCTTCGGACCGTCACGCGGTAGGGGAGCGTTCTCTACGCCTGCGAAGGTGTGTCGCGAGGCATGCTGGAGGTATGAGAAGTGCGAATGCTGACATGAGTAACGTTAAAGCGGGTGAAAAACCCGCTCGCCGAAAACCCAAGGTTTCCTGAGCTACGTTAATCGGCTGAGGGTGAGTCGGTTCCTAAGGCGAGACCGAAAGGTGTAGTCGATGGAAAGCAGGTTAACATTCCTGCACCGGCGGCCACTGCGATGGGGTGACGGAGAAGGCTAGGTCAGCGGCAGCAGTGCCGTTTAAGGCCGTAGGGGGATCCTCCTGGAAAATCCGGAGGGTCGCTATCCCCGAGAACTGAGTACGAGGGAACTTCGGTTCCCGAAGTGACTGATGCCACGCTCCCGGGAAAAGCCTCTAAGCTTCAGGTGGTCGACGACCGTACCGTAAACCGACACTGGTGGGTGAGGAGATAATCTCCTAAGGCGCTTGAGAGAACTCGGGTTAAGGAACTCTGCAAGTTGATACCGTAACTTCGGGAGAAGGTATGCCGAATTCGGTGAGGGGACTTGCTCCCTGAGCTGATTTCGGTCACAGGTAATCGGGGGCTGCGACTGTTTACCAAAAACACAGGACTCTGCTAACACGAAAGTGGATGTATAGGGTCTGACGCCTGCCCGGTGCCGGAAGGTTAATTGATGGGGTCAGCCGCAAGGCGAAGCTCCTGATCGAAGCCCCGGTAAACGGCGGCCGTAACTATAACGGTCCTAAGGTAGCGAAATTCCTTGTCGGGTAAGTTCCGACCTGCACGAAAGGCGTAACGCTGGCCCCACTGTCTCGACCCGAGACTCAGTGAAGTTGAAATCGCTGTGAAGATGCGGCGTAGCTGCGGAAAGACGGAAAGACCCCGTGAACCTTTACTACAGCTTTACACTGAACTTTGACCTTGTCTGTGTAGGATAGGTGGGAGCCTTTGAAGCGGGAGCGCTAGCTCTCGTGGAGGCAACCTTGAAATACCACCCTGATAATGTCGGAGTTCTAACCTAGGCCCGTTATCCGGGTCGGGAACACTGTATGGTGGGTAGTTTGACTGGGGCGGTCTCCTCCCAAAGAGTAACGGAGGAGTGCAAAGGTACCCTCAGCGCGGTCGGTCATCGCGCTTTTGAGTGCAATGGCATAAGGGTGCTTGACTGCGAGACTGACAAGTCGAGCAGGTGCGAAAGCAGGTCATAGTGATCCGGTGGTTCTGTATGGAAGGGCCATCGCTCAACGGATAAAAGGTACTCCGGGGATAACAGGCTTATTCCTCCCAAGAGTCCACATCGACGGAGGAGTTTGGCACCTCGATGTCGGCTCATCACATCCTGGGGCTGTAGCAGGTCCCAAGGGTTCGGCTGTTCGCCGATTAAAGTGGTACGCGAGCTGGGTTCAAAACGTCGTGAGACAGTTTGGTCCCTATCTTCCGTAGCCGTTGGAGATTTGAGGGTGAGCTGTCCTTAGTACGAGAGGACCGGGATGGACGCACCTCTGGTGTTCCGGTTGTCACGCCAGTGGCACTGCCGGGTAGCTATGTGCGGACGGGATAACCGCTGAAAGCATCTAAGCGGGAAGCCCCCCCCAAGATTAGATCTCCCTGGGAGCTCGACTCCCCTGAAGGGCCCACGAAGACTACGTGGTTGATAGGCTGGGTGTGTAAGGTCAGCAATGACTTCAGCTAACCAGTACTAATTGCCCGTGAGGCTTGACCATATAACCTCAAGCGGTCTGACCGCGAGAGGATGATGTAATGGAGCTGCTGGTAGCCGTAAGGTTGCCGCGAAATGGATCTCACTTTGTGAACGCGACAAGCGTCAAAACGAAACGAACCGGATTAGAGGCAGGCCGGACCGGTGGCAACACCGGTCCGGCAAGTCTCGAACAGTTTGCCTGGCGGCCATAGCGAGCGGGAACCACCCGATCCCATTCCGAACTCGGAAGTGAAAACGCTCTGCGCCGATGGTAGTGTGCCCTTCGGGCATGTGAGAGTAGGTCACTGCCAGGCTTTGAAACGCAAGACCCCCGGAAGCCGAAAGGTTTCCGGGGGTTTTTGTTTGCGCGCGCTCCATTGTCGCCGTTTGCAAACTGTGTGCGGCGCACGGCTCATGCCCCTGCGCTTCGGTCACACTTCGCGGCCTTCGGCATGAGGAGCTCGTGATCGACATTCTGTTGGTTTCCACGTCGCTCGCCGCAGCCTTTGCGCTCGGCGTGGTGCTCGCGTGGCGATGGCGCCGGGCGGCGGACGGTGGCGCGGCGCACCACGCTGCATTCCTGCAGTCCCCGCATGGCATGCTGCTGGTGGATGCACAGACGCTGTGCATCGCGGATGCCAATCCCGCCCTCGTGCGCAGCGTGGGGATTCCCTTTGCCGAGCTGCGCGGCAGCCGGATCAGCGACATTTTCGGGGCATCCGACGGCACCGAGTGCGACGCGCTCACCGCGCAGTTGCGCGATTCCCCAGCGCGGCTGCTCGTCGAGACGGTGCAGCGCTGCCGCAGCGGACGCCGTCTGTACGTCGAGATCAGCGGTCATCGCCTCGAAATTGCGCATCGGTCGTTCTTCGCGCTCAGCACGCGAGACGTGACGCTCAGGCGCAAAGTTCAGGCGCAGCAGCTCGAGCGGCAGCAGTACCTGGATCACCTGGCACACCACGATCAGCTGACGGGTCTGCCGAATCGCTTGTATCTGGCGGCGCATCTACCCAAGGCGATCGAGGAGGCCCGCCGCGTTGGCGGAACTCTGGCGGTGCTGTTTCTGGACTTGGATCGCTTCAAGGACATCAATGATGCGCGCGGCCATGATACGGGCGACAGGCTGCTGCAGGAGGTTGCGCGTCGGATCGGCGCTGCAGTGCATGCCCGGGACATGGTGGTGCGCATGGGGGGCGACGAATTCATCGTCGTGCTGCGCAGCGTCACCTCGCCCCAGCAGATCACCGAGACCGCGGCACGTCTGGCGGACGTGCTCAATGCTCCAGTCGTGATCGATGGCCAGCCACTCGTGGCCACGGCCAGTATCGGCGTCAGTGTCTACCCGCGCGACGGACAGAGCATGGGCGAGCTGCTGCGCCAATCCGACACCGCGATGTATCAAGCCAAGGATCACGGCCGCAATACGTTCCAGCAGTTCAGCCGCGGCATGGAGCGGAGACTGAAGGAGCGCGTCGCCATCGAAAACGGTCTGCGTCGGGCGCTCGCCGAACAGCATCTGGAGCTGCACTACCAGCCGATCGTGGCCATCGGCACGCGCAAAGTCGTGGCGCTTGAGGCGTTGCTGCGCTGGCGCGGCCCGCACGGGTTCATCCGCCCGAGCCGCTTCATCGGTGTCGCTGAACAGACCGGATTGATCGTGCCCATCGGGGAGTTCGTGGTGCAGCAGGCGCTGGCGGATCTCGGCCGCTGGCGCGCCCAGGGCGCTACGCTGGTGCCGGTTGCGCTGAACGTCTCGGCGGTGCAGCTGCAGCGCGGTGATTTCACCGGCATGCTCGCGCGCCAGCTGCGCCGAGCCGATATCGGGGCGGAGCTGGTGCAGATCGAGCTGACCGAGAGCGCGCTCTTCGAACCGCATGGTCGGCGGGCCGACCCGGCACAGGATGCGATCGTGCAACTGCGCGAGCTCGGGACGCGGATCGTCATCGATGATTTCGGCACCGGCTACTCGAGCCTCTCGTACCTGAAGCGCTGGCGAGTGGATGCGCTGAAGATCGACCGCAGCTTCATCCGCGACCTCACCCTCGATGCGGGTGATCTGGCGATCGTCGAAGCCATCATCGCCATGGCCCGGCACCTGAACATCGAACTGATTGCCGAGGGCGTCGAGAGCTGGCCGCAGCTCGAGAGGCTGCGTGCGCTCGGTTGCGACCGGGCGCAGGGATTTCTGCTCGCCAGACCCGTGCCCGCCGAGCAGTGCCGCCGCTTCCTCGACGGTGCGCCGCTCGAGCTTCAAGCGGACGAGGAGCCGTTTCCCGAGCTGCGGGATGGCACCGGCGGCGGCTGAGCACCGACGCGCCCGCGCGGCCTGTGGCGGGATCTGCCGCAGATGATCGGGGCCCGCCCGGACATGCGAGAATGCGCCGCCATGAGCACCCCATCGCCCGCGAACCCATCGCCGCCGCGTGCGCCCGCGCGCCGGCAGTGCGCCGAGGCGGTGCTCATGATCCGGCCGGCCTGCTTCGGGTACAACCCGCAGACCGCTGCGAGCAATGCCTTCCAGCGCGCCGAGCGCCCCGCCGGCGCTGCCGAGTCTGCGCGAGCGGAATTCGACGCGCTGGTCGCTGCGCTGACCGGCGAGGGCGTGCAGGTCTGCGTCCTCGAGGACAGCCCCGATCCGCCCAAGCCCGATGCGGTGTTCCCCAATAACTGGGTGAGCTTCCATGCCGACGGCACGGTGGTGCTCTACCCCATGCAGGCGCCGAGCCGCCGCGCTGAACGGCGACACGATGCGCTGCAGGCGGTCAGCGAGCAGCTCGGATTGCGCGTCACGCGCCTGCTCGATCTGACCGAGCACGAGCGGCACGGGCGCTTTCTCGAGGGAACGGGCAGCCTCGTGCTCGACCGGCGCGCTCGCGTGGCGTACGCCTGCCGCTCTGCGCGCACCGATGCGGTGGTGCTCGAGGAATGGGCTCAGGCGCTCGGCTACGAAGCGGTGCTGTTCGATGCGGCGGACCGCAGCGGCGTGCCGTTCTACCACACGAATGTGTTGATGAGCCTCGGGGAGCGCTATGCACTGATCGGCACTGAAGCCATCGCCGCGGCCGATCGCACTCGCGTGCTCGAGCGGCTGCGCGCCGGCGGCCGGGAGCTGATCGACATCGGATACGGCGAGCTCGAGCGCTTCGCCGGCAACGTCCTCGAGCTCGCCACGCAGGACGAGGCGCTCGGGGAGTGCCGCGTCCTGGTCATGTCCCGCACGGCCCGCGATGCGTTCGCGCCGGACACGTTTGCCCGCCTGGCGGCCTGTACGGACGACCTGCTGGTCGCTCCGCTGCCCACGATCGAGCGCCTCGGCGGCGGCAGCGCACGGTGCATGCTCGCGGAGGTCTTTCTGCCGTGAGCGCACTGCTGATCAGAGCCGTACTGGCCTATCTGCTCGGCTCGGTCGTCGGGAGTCTCATTCTCGGCCAACTGCGCGGCGTCGACATCCGCCGCCTCGGCAGCGGCAACGCCGGCGGCACCAACGCGCTGCGCACCCAGGGCAAGCGGTTCGCACTCGGCGTGCTGGCGATCGATATCGGCAAGGGATGGTTCGCGACCGCGGTACTGGCCCGCACGGCGATGTTGCCGCTGGCCTCCGGGGCGCTCGATCGCCAGTGGCCGGTGGCCGTGTGCGGCATCGCGGTGATCCTCGGGCATGTCTACCCGCTGTGGTACGGCCGGCGCGGCGGCAAAGGGGTGGCGACCCTGATCGGCGCGGTGCTCGGTGCCGCGCCGCTGCTCCTGGTGCCGATGCTGGCCGCCTGGCTGCTCACGGTCGTTCTGAGCGGGTACGTCGGACTCGGCTCGATGCTGGGGGCGGTCGTGTTTGCGGTGGCAGCGGCGCTGCGGCCGCACATGCGCGGACCGCTGCTCGTGTTCGCCGCGCTCGCGGCGCTCCTCGTCATTTACACGCACCGCGCGAACATCGCGCGCATGCGCGCCGGCACCGAGCCGCGCGCCCGGCGGCTGTGGCTGCTCGGACTGCGGGCACGCTCGTCCTGATATGGCGGCGCGGCGCGGCGGCACAGGCGGGGCGGAACGATCGGGCACCACGCTGCCGCTCGCGGCGCAGGTCTTTGCCCGGCTGAGCGACGGACGCTTCCACTCCGGGGAGGCGCTCGCCGAGGCCCTGCACGTGAGCCGCGGGGCCGTGTGGAAAGCCGTGCGCGCGCTGCGCAACGCCGGAACCACCGTGCATGCGGTTCCCAACCGAGGTTACCGGCTGCCTGAAGCCGGTGAGCCGATCTGTGCGGCACGGATTCTCGAGCGGCTGCCGCAGGCCGCGCGCGGCGCGGTGCGCGACCTGCAGACGCTCTGGCAGACCGACTCGACCAATTCCGTGCTGCTCGCCCGCGCGAATCCGCCGTTCGGGCACAGCGAGGTCGTGCTCGCGGAGTTCCAGACCGCCGGGCGCGGGCGGCGCGGACGAACGTGGCTCGCGCCGCCGGGCGGCGCGATCTGCCTGTCGCTCAGCTGGACGTTCCGGGAAGTACCGCCGGATCTCGGTGCACTCGGTCTTGCCGTCGGTGTGTGTGTGCTGCGCGCCTTGCGCGAATCGGGGCTCGAGGCCGAACTGAAGTGGCCAAATGACCTGCTGGTGAAGGGGCGCAAACTCGGGGGGATTCTGATCGAGCTGCGGGCGGAGTCCGCGGGGCCGGCCTGCGTGGTCATCGGTCTCGGTCTGAATGCCTCGCTCGGTGAGCCGCTGCTGCGGCAGATCGCCTCGCTCGGGTTGCCCGCCACGGATCTCGCAAGCGCCGGGGTCAGCGTTTCGCGTAACGTGATTGCGGCCGCGATCCTCACTCATGTGCTGCAGGGTTTGCGTGACTTCGAGCGCGAGGCCCTGCGGCCGTTCGTCGAGGCGTGGCGCGCGGCCGATGCGCTGCGCGGCGTGCAGGTGAACGTGCAGACGCCGAGCGGTACGGTGCAGGGCGTGGCCCGCGGCATCGATCTGCACGGCGCGTTGCTGATCGAAACTGCGCACGGGGTGCAGCGGTTCATTTCCGGGGAGGTCACGGTGAGGCCGGTGCAGTGAGTGCTCTGCTGATCGATATCGGCAACACCCGGGTGAAATGGGCACGGGATGCGGCGGGCAGTCTCGCGCGCTCGCGCGCCGCCCGGCATGCAACCTGGTCGGCGCGGAATTTCGAGGCGCTCATCGGTGCCGGCACCCGCCTCGAGCATATCTGGGTGGCGAGCGTCGCCGGCGAGAAGATCAATGCGGCGCTGGCGCGCGCCGCGCAGCGCCGGGGCGCACCGGCACCGCAGTTCGTGGCGACGCGGCGCAAGGCCTGCGGGGTCACCGTCGCTTATCTCGAACCGTGGCGGCTCGGCGTCGATCGGTTCCTCGGCATGATCGGTGCCCGGGCTCATTTCGAGCGGCTGCCGCTCTGCGTCGTCGGGGTGGGTACCGCGATGACCGTCGATCTGCTCGGTGCCGACGGCCGTCATCGCGGCGGGGCCATCATCCCGGCCCCGCCGCTGATGATCTCGAGCCTGCTGGAGGGTACCCGCGGAATCCGCCGCCGGGCGCAGGGCGGCGCAAAGGGCCCGGCGGTGGCGCTGTTCGCCCGTTCCACACGCGCGGCACTGGAGCAAGGAGCCCGCTACGCCGCTGCCGCAGCGGTGGACCGCGCCGTCGAGGAAGCGCGCGCTGTCGTGGGCCGCGCCCCGCTGGTCGTCCTCACCGGCGGCGGCGCGGCCGATCTGCGTCCGCTGATCCGCAGCGCCAGCCTCGAAGTGGCCGATCTGGTGCTCTGGGGTCTGGCGGTGTGGGCCCGGGAAGGTTGAGAATCCCGCTGTGCGTACCGCGTTCTTCATCCTGCTGCTCGCCAATCTGTTCTTCTGGGGATGGACCCAGTGGATTGCCGTGCCGCCTGCGGCGGCCGAACCGCTCGTGGGTGTGCCGCGCCTGAAGCTCGTGGCGAGGGATCTTCCGCCGCCCCCACCGGGCGTGGCGGCGGCGCAAGCCCCGGCCGGGGCCCTCGGTGCGGCGCTGGCGTCCCAGGCGACGGCCGTCTCACCGGGAACGGCGGATGCGCCGCAGCTCGCGTGCGTCTCGATCGGTCCGTTCGCGCGCCATCGCGTAGCCAGTGCTGCGCTGTCGCTACTGAACGCTCAGCATCTTCAGCCGCAGCTGCGCACTGCAGCGGTGCAGCCGCAGCGCTGGTCCTGGGTGTATGTGCCCAACGTGAGTGGGACTGCGCGCGTGGACCAGGTGCTTGCCGCGCTGCGCAGAGATGGCATTCATGGAGCCGAGCCGATGCCGACGGCGGACGGCAAGCCGGGCATCTCGCTCGGTCTGTTCCGGGACCCGGCACTGGCACACCGCCAGCTGAGCCGCGCGCGCGCCAAGGGCTTTGCCGCCGAACTCACCGCCTGGCTGGTGGCACAGCCGGCGTATTGGCTGGACGTATGGGCAACGGGGGGCGCCGGGGCGTTGCCGATGGCGGCAGTGCGTGCGCAGTTCGGGGCCGCGCTGGGCACGCAGACCTGTCCGAGCGGCGCCACGCCGCCGCTGCCGGCGCAGGCGATCGGCGCGGTCGCCTCCGGGGTACCGCTGCCGGCGGATGAGGCCCACTCAGCGCCACCCCCCTGATTTCCCGCGCAGCCCTGCGCACCGGTACAATCCCGGCCACACGCAGCAGTTTCGTCCTGGGCCGGCTTAGCTCAGTGGTAGAGCAGCGGTTTTGTAAACCGTTGGTCGGGAGTTCAAATCTCTCAGCCGGCACCAATTAAAGCTATTAGTATCAATAGAATAGAGGCACACAAGAGCGTGCTGATCCGGCGTGGCACAGCCCTGGCACAGTTGGTTGGCGACATTTGAGCTATAGTCGCCTCGAGGCGTGCGCTCTGGCGCGCCGCGACACGAGGATGGACGATGGCGACAATCCGGGAGCGTGCCAAGGCCGATGGCACACGCGCTTTCCACGTCCAGGTTCGCATGGCGGGATTTCCCGCACGCACGGCAAGCTTTTCCACCAAGCGCCACGCCGAGCGCTGGGCGAAAGCGGTCGAGGCCGAGATGATCGAAGGGCGGCACTTCCGCTCGGTCGAAGCACGCCGCCGGACCCTTGCCGACGCGATCGAGCGCTATCTCGAGCACGAAGGTCCGAAGCTACGGGATGGCCGCATGCACAGGTCCACATTGCCGTGGTGGCGGGAGAAGCTCGGGCACTTCAAGCTGTGTGACATCACGCCCCGCTCATCGCGCAATATCGCGACAACCTCGCTGCTGAAACGTACCGGCGTGCCCGGCCAGGCGCGAAGCGCTCATCGTTGAAGGCCGGCGAGCCGGCGCGCGAATTCAAGCGCAAACCCAACACCGTCAACAACTACCTCGTGTCCCTCGGCCGCATTTTCAGTGTCGCACGCCGGGAATGGCACTGGATCACGCATAACCCCATGGAGGGGGTCGCGAAGCTCTCCGCCGGTCCCGGGCGCGTCCGCTATTTATCAGAAGACGAGCGCCAACGGTTGCTAACCGAGACGGCAAAGGACCCGCAACTCCACGTCCTCGCCGTCCTGGCGTTGTCCACCGCTGCTCGCGCAGGTGAGCTCATGAGCCTGATCTGGCGCGATGTGGATCTGAAGGACGGCCGAGTCCTCCTGCGCAAGACCAAGAACACTCAGCCGCGGGTGATATGGGTCCACGGCGAAGCTCTCCGATTACTGAAGGAGCATGGCAAGGTCCGCCGGCTCGATGACGACCATGTATTCCCTGGTGCCACGCCCGGCAGCCGCTACGCCTATCACACGCCATTCAAAGCCGCGTGCGCCGCCGCCGGCGTGCGGGAATTCCGTTTCCATGACCTGCGGCATTCGGCTGCGACCTATCTTGCCCGAGAGGGCGCCACGGAGCAGCAGCTGAGGACGATCGGTGGCTGGAAATCCAACGTTGTCAGCCGCTACGTGCACCGGGCCGCCGAGGACGCGAAGGCCGTCCTCGAGCGGATGAACGCGAAGATCCTGCGTAACCGGGCTGCCGGAAACGAGGCCGACCATGACCGATGAACGCCGGCCGGCCAGTGATTCGTGCACCGTGGAACTCACGCAGCGTGAAGTCGATCTGCTGCTGAAATACGGCTACCCGTTCCCGGAGGCGGAGGCAGCGCTGCGCAACAGCAAGGCCGTCCGCGGATTCCACCGCGTCAAGATTGGGGACTTCTGGATCGAGCACTTGATCGCCGACTTGGCGCGGTCTATGAAGAAGATCCGCAGCCGCGGCTTGCTGGAAGAACTCGACGAGCTCTGCGATACGCTGGCATTTGCGCTGGACCGGAAGACAACCCTCTGGACACCGCTCTCATGACCACGTCCGTCGAGCAGATCGATCTCTGGCGCCAGGCCCCCTCGGAGCACCAGCACCTGGAGTTCAAGGAGGCCAAGAATCAGTTCGACTCACGTAAGCTGAGCGAGTACTGCGTGGCCTCGCGAACGAGGGCGGCGGTGTGCTGTTGCTCGGCGTCGCGGACGAACCCCCGCGCAAGGTGGTCGGCACACAGGCATTTCCGGATACGGTGGCTGCGGTGGAGAGGCTGTTCGAGCTTGTCGGTTTCCGAGTCGACATCGAGTCGATCGCGCATCCAGATGGCCGCGTTGTGGTCTTCCACATTCCGTCCCGCCCGCACGGTACGGCCATCACCTCGACGGCAAATACCTGATGCGAGCCGGAGAGGCGCTGGTGCCGATGAGCGAGGATCAATTGCGCCGAATCTTCGCGGAAGGGCAGCCTGATTGGCTCGATGAGCCGTCGCGAGCGGGTCTCGATGGTCAGGAGGTGGTGGAACTGCTCAACCTGCCGTACCCAACAGACCGCGGTGGTGTCATCGAGCGGCTGATGCACGAGCGCTTGGTAGATCAGGCGGGGGCAACGTTCAGCATCCGCCGGCTCGGCGCGCTGACGCTGGCAAGACGGCTGGGGGATTTTCCAGACGTGTCTCGCAAGGCGCCGCGCGTTGTCGCGTACGTGGGTACTTCGAAGCTGGAGACCCGGGTCGACGAGACGTTCACGCGCGGTTATGCGGTGGGCTTTCAGGAATTGGTACGGTTTGTGATGGCGCAACTCCCGCAGAACGAGATCATCGAGGATGCGCTTCGCAGGGAAGTAAAACTGGTTCCGGATGTAGTGATCCGAGAGTTGATTGCGAACGCGCTCATCCACCAGGATTTCTTAGTGGGCGGGGCATCGGTCATGATCGAGATCTACGGCAATCGCGTGGAGATCTCGAATCCCGGGGAGCCGCTTGTCCCGCTCGAGCGTTTCATCGACGGCTATCAGTCTCGCAATGAGCGGCTGGCGGATTTGATGCGCCGGACGGGCATCTGCGAGGAGAAGAGCAGCGGCATCGATCGCGTTGTGCAGGCAGCCGAGGCGTATCAGTTGCCAGCGCCGGATTTCCGCACCGGCTTTCGGCGTACGTCGGTGACGATCTACGGCCCGCGGCCATTCGATGAGATGGACCGCACCGACCGCGTCCGCGCCTGCTACCAGCATTGCGCGCTGAAGTGGGTCATGGCCGAGCGGATGACGAACCAGTCGCTGCGCGAGCGGTTCCACCTGGATGAGGGCAAGGCGGCAGTCGCCTCACAGGTGATTGCAGCGACCATCGAGGCCGGGCTGATCAAGCCGGACGAAAGCGTCGGTGGGTCGCGGAAGTTCGCCCGCTACCTACCGTTCTGGGCTTGAAGCTTATTTAAAGCCAATGGCGATGCCATTGGGCAATGGGTAAATAACGCACGAAAAATCAATAGGTTGCTTATTTAAGGTTTTCCCTACTGTACGGCTGCCGCCCGCGCTTCAGTCAATGTCTCGGCGCTACCGGCGCCGCGGGCGCAACTGCGCCAGGTCTCTGCGCTATGGCCGCCGGCCGGCACTGCTTCACCTACTTCACGCTGACCCGCAACTACCGAGGATCTCTCGGTAGTTCAAGCCGAGAGCGGCGAGTGCGGCACCATGGCGCCATGTCGAGCACTACAACCTGGACGCCGCGCGGGGTGCCCAGTAGGTTCGGGAAGGCCTGGGCCGCACTTACCCGTGAGTTGCAGCTTCGGCCTTCCTTGGTGGCTCAGATCAAAGCACGACCTCCAGGGCGTGGTGAACCGCGCTCTCGGCACAGTGGAACGAGCGGGCCATCTCGAGCAGTGCCGCCGGACTGGCGCCCTTTCGTCGAAGCCAGCGGCGCAGCGCCTCCCACGCGATCTCTGCCCCTTCGCGGTGGCGAAGCCGGATCATATCGATCAGCGAGCGCTCGGCCGAGTAAAGGCCCAGGGTCAGCTCGTCCCCGACCCCGATGACTTCCCGGCCGAGGTCGAAGGTGTCTTTGGCAAAAACATGGATGTTCGCGGGTGACTGCAGCACCGGGATACGTCTGCCGCGTGGGATCGCGATATCAATGCGATCTGGGATGAGATCCGTCAGGCCGTGGCGGGCGAGGGCGGTAATGAGGCATAGGGTACCCTTCGGGACCCGATGGGAGATTTCGAGGAGGCTGTGGTCAGCGGGCGAGGCATTGGCCCGTCGATACAGGCCGCGGCCGAGCTGTTCCAGAAGCCCCTCGTCGCGGTACCGGTAGAGGCGCTCTGCGGAGAGCCCGACGGCTATAGCGTTCGAGTACGTGAAGACGGGGGACAGGCTCGCCGGAATCTGCGCTGAGGACTTGGTAGACACCGATGAAAACGTACACACGGTTGGCCCTCCTGTCTACACTCTCATCGCCGCAGGGGATCCCTTGACAAAATCACACAAATTCCGTATCTTAATCGTGTTCCGTGAACTTCGGGTAACGCTATGAGTGCGGTCACAGCCACTGAATTCGCCAAAGCTTTTGGCCGGTACAAGGAAGAGGCCCAGCGCGAGCCGGTCGCGATCACCAGCTACGGCCGAGTGAGCGGGTATTTCGTGTCCGCGCGCGAGTACGAGGAGCTACAGCGGCTTCGGGCTTTCGAGCGCCGGGTGCACCGGATCAAGGACCTCCCGCCGGGAATTGCCGAGGCCATTCAGGGGGCGAAAATGAATCCGGCCCACGACCATCTGAATGCGCTTCTGGACGTAAGCAAGAAATAGCAGCGGCTGAGGCAGTCAACACATGGCGGGGTTCCCCGAACCGGAGGTCGGCCTCGTCATTTCGTACTCCTATCTCTGGAAGGAGGAAGAGGAGCAAGGCTTGGTTGAGGGGCGAAAGGACAGGCCTTGCGCCATTGTGCTCACTGTCGAAGTGCCCGCTGCCGAATCTAACCGCCGCAAGCAGGTCGCCGTTGCGCCGATTACGCATTCACCACCTCACGACCCGAATGTCGCGGTCGAAATTCCGCCTCGCGTCAAAGAACACCTGGGGCTCGACGGCGAACGATCCTGGGTGATCCTGGAGGAGGTAAATATCTTCACGTGGCCGGGCTTCGACCTCCGCCCCATCAGGAGGGGCGAAACGCGTATCGATTACGGCCTGTTGCCACCGAAGTTATTCGACCGCCTCATCGAAAAGTTTAAGGAACTGCGATCCCAGGGAAAAGTTGCGGGCGCCTCCCGTGATGAGCCGGCCGCGGCTGCAAAGGGGCAACATGCGCTCGTGGCGCACTGACCCTGCCCGCATCCACCATGTGAATGGGGGCTGTGCCAGGAATGTGTCGAGCCCAGATTGGGTGTGCCAGGAATGTGGTGCGCCGTGAAAAGGCGCGGTCCCTCAGTGGGTTAGAGCCCACCCGGCAACTTTCGCTCCAGCCGGTAGCAATCGGAGCGGTCGTGGAGGAAACGAAGCGGCCGAAGCCTTCGGTGTAGAGGATCACATAGGTGATCTGGCGAGCATGCAGACCGCAGCGAGAGCGAACGCCGTGCAGGCCCCGAAAGGGCTGATGTGGAAGCCGACCCGGCCACAAAACGGGGAAGGCTGCGATCGTCGGGGAAGCGAGCGAAGAGGGCACCCGAGGATTCCACCGGGGTAGTGGCGGCGGGATGCGTGCACAGGGGGATCGTAGCAACACGGGAAGCCCTATGGAGTGAGCGGCAGACGTGGCCGGTCAACGGGGGATCCGTGAGGATCAGACCCGGCTTCATGGGGTGGCGGATGGGCCCGTACGACCGATGAGACCAGTGTAATGCTGGTGGAGGAAAGGGGCCCTGGTTCAGGGTGAACGCAAGAAGTGGTGAAGGACGCAGGAGATTGGATCAATGATCCTGGAACCTCCGGTTAGTGTTCAGAAGCTACAGGCGGCGTTACAGGCGAAAGCGAAAGAAGCGCCTGGCTATCGCTTCTACCTACTGTACGACATCTATGATGATGTCAACGTTTGCTCGTACGCCGGCTCCGCGCCCGATGGGGTACTTCGAGGCGTTGCTCGCGCGCGAGGTTCTCGAGAAGCGCCGTCGTGCCGAGGGGGGCGAAGACGCGTACTTCGGCCGGTGCCGGTGGAGTCGGCGGGGGCAACTCCTCGGTGGCGAGCACGGTCGCCAAAGACTTCCGGACCCGGGTGCTATGACCCCAGTGACTGCCCCGATTTCCGAGATGTGGCGGGTGCAGTACGTGCTGGGACCGGCGCAGATCTGCCAGTTTCTTCTCCGTGGCAACCGGTGAGGCATAGCGGTACGGCTCGCCTTTGGTGAGCAGATGCCAGGCCAGAACAGCGAGCTTTCGGGCGATCGCGACCTTGGCGACATTTACCCCCTTCTTGCGTGCGATGCGCTGGAACTGATGCCCCAGCGGACCGGGGTGCCTGCCGGCGTGATGGGCCGCCTCGACGAGCAGCCAGCGCACATTGGCATTGCCCTGCTTGGTGATCTTGCCGTGGTAGGCTCGGTCGGCACTCTGGTGCACGCTGGGAATGAGGCCGAAGTAGCTGGCCAGCTTCATCGGACTTTCGAACCGGCTGATATCGCCGATCGCAGCCATCATCGCCTGGGCGATGGTCGCACCGACGCCGGGGAGGGTCATGAGGAGTTTCACCTCTTCGCGCCCGTAGGCATCGGCGTTGACCAGCTCGGTCACCTTCGCTTGCTCGCTGGCGACGGCATCGAGGATGCGTAGGAGCGTGTCGAGCTCCCCGCGATCCCGTGTCGGCAGTTGCACTTCCTGAAGCCACTGTCGGCCCCGTTGCGTGAACGGATCGAACGGAGTTTGGATCAACCGTTCGTGCAGTAGGCTCTGGATGCGGGTCTTGACCCCGGTTGCCTGCCGTACCAGCGACGTGCGCCGCTCAGCGAGGCTGCGAGCGGCACGAGTCTCGACATCCGGGATCCACACCAGGGGCAGAAAATCACAGCGCAACAGCTGCGCCAACATGCAAGCGTCCACCTTGTCGCTCTTGTGCTTACTCAGCGCGATCGCCTTGGTTTTTAGCGGATTGCTGACCACAACCTTGGCGCAGCTGGATTTGAGGATGTCGACCACCGCCCAGCTGTTCGTCGTCGCCTCCAGTGCCACCGCGCAATCGGCGCCGAGGTGCTCATGGGCGAACTGCGACAAAGACGCGGCCGTCAGCTCAAAGCGCATCGACTGCAGCATGCGGCCTTGCTCGTCGCAGAAATGCGCCTGCACGAGGCGTTTGTGCACATCCAAACCTACATAGCGCATAATGACCTCCGTACGTGGGACTCGCGTCGGGAGAGTTTGACCCTCAGAGGTCGTGACAACTCGCCGCCGTGAGCCGAAGTGCCACCGTGGGAAACCATCGGCAACTATCTATTCGTGCTCGAGGCACATCCGGACGGGCCGCAGGGTCGGGCAGATAAGCGCGCGAGCTCGTAGCTCATACGTTTCGTCGCCCGTTCCCTACGATAGACGGGTCCCACGTACGCCACGCCCACCGTATCCCAAAGTCCGAGATGCCGACAGCGTAGCGCCTAAATCCCATCATGTCAGATAAGCGCCGGGCGATGGCGTTTATGAAGGGGCCGTCTCAGAAAGCGGGAAATCAC
>Ga0315298_1004388_pt1 | contig 21150 bp, 18 predicted proteins | sample WHS_1_MG_FD_203077 | JGI IMG/M metagenome (GOLD analysis project Ga0315298, IMG submission 203077) | Extremophilic microbial mat communities from Washburn Hot Springs, YNP, Wyoming, USA - WHS_1_MG | ecosystem: Environmental > Aquatic > Thermal springs > Hot (42-90C) | place: USA: Wyoming...
GCGTGTTGAAAACATAGGTTCCGAAGACCTCCTTCGAGATCCTGGCGGCGTCTACGACGCCGAGAGTCTTAACGTTTAAACCCAGCTTCCCCCTAAGGTCTCCCGGGGTTTTAGCCGAGTTGACTATTGCGACACCCTCTGGTTTAAGGCCCGTGTAGACAGCCGGGTCCTCAGCAAGATAGGGGTCTATCACCGCCAATATGTCGGGCTCGTATACTGAGGAGTGTATGTCTATGGGTTCCTCTGAGAAGCGCGTGTAGCCCCTTACTGGACCGCCTGTCCTCTCTGGGCCGAAGTCCGGGAAAGTCTGTATGTTTTTACCTTCTTCGAAGAGAGCCATGCCTACAAGCTGGTTCGCAAGCACAACTCCCTGCCCTCCCCTGCCGTGCCACCTTATTTCAACAATCCTGCTTGTTTTCACCATTCTCATCAGCCCGGGGGAAACCGGGAACCACTGCCTTATACACTTTGCCCTAATTCTGAGCCTTTACGGCGGAGAATTTTTAACCATGGGCTTTCGACTCGCAGCCTTTTAAGTTTTTAGCTGGGAACGACGTTACACAGCCTCTAATAGTGGTTAAATAGGGGGCTTGCCCTATTCTGCGTACTAAATGTCTAGGAGGCCTCTCAGGATAGGCGTGGTAGGAGCCTTGACGATAGACGTTAACAGGAGCCGCGGCGGAGCCTACAGTTACATGGGTGGCGGGGGATTCTACTCTTCGCTCAGCCTCTCGAGAATGGGTGTTGAAACAGTTCTTTTCACGGCCTACGGGTCGGATATGAACCCGGAGTGGGTGGAGCAGCTAGAGAGAAAGGGTGTTGAGGTTTACAGGGTTGAGCTTGAAAGAAGCATCGTATTCGAAAACGTTTACCAGGATTCCTCAAGGCTCCAGAAGAGCTCTGGCGAGCCCTCTAGGAAAATAAGTGTCGACAGGAGTAGGCTTACTGGTCTCAGCGCTGTCCACGTGACGCCTGTTTTAAACGAGGTTGACCTAACGGTTTTCAAGGAGCTTGAGGAAGCAGGCTGCAGGGTTTCCATCGACGCACAGGGATTCATCAGGAGCAGCGGCAAGAATGGGTGTGTCCAACACGTTAAGAGGATGGTTCCGGAAAACCTTCTAGCCGGGGTTGGCTATGTTCATATGAATGTTGACGAGCAGCTTTTCTTCCTTAACCGTGATGTTAAGGAGCTTTTCGAAATCAACCCTGAGATGGTTGTTGAGCTGACTAATTCTGAACACGGCTCCATGGTGGTTTATAAGCAGGGGTGCTTCTACATGCCTAGTCTCGAGGTTAATACGCTTGACCCGACTGGGGCTGGGGATGTTTACGCAGCTGTTTTCTTGGCGAAGCATCTTGAAACAGGAAGCCTCTTGGAGTCAAGCCTGTATGCGTCGGCCTGCGCAAGCATAAAGGCTGAGAAAACAGGCCCTTTCTTCGACTTCAGCGTGGAGGAGGTTGAGCAAAGGGTTAAAGCACTTAAGAGGCTCGTTGAAAACTCGTACTAGCGTTTAGGAGCCTATAGGCTGGTGCTGAACTGTTGAGCATGCTAAACTTGAGAACGCTGCTTTAAACTATTCTGAAACCAACCTGAAAACAGGTGATGAGAGATGTTTTGCTTCGTCGCGGATCCAAGGCATTTTAAGTACCAATATTCGAAAATTCGTTTATAAGAAAAACTTTTATTCTGAAACAATGTCAAATACATGTATGCTGAGGTGCCATGTGTGCGGCAGGATGGATGAGGAGTGTAAGCCCTGTCCCTACTGCGATTGGTGGTTCTGCAATAAGCATTTTGACCCTGAGGAGCATGACTGCATCTCTTTAAAGAAGCTTGGAAAAACCAGTTATACAAAGCCTGTGGAAAAGGATAGGCTTGGGCCTGTGAGCATGCCGGCCATGTCTGCAGAAGGCTTTCTCTCCACTATTAGGCAGGAGGCTAAAGGAAGCGTTCTAGACGAGAACCTGGCTAAAGGCCTTGGGAAGCTCAGCTGGATGCCGCTTCTTTACACCGTCGGCTCGCCGCTTGCCGGCGTCATAATCCTCATATCCGTCACCAGCCTCATGGCCTTAATTGGTTTCAAAATGGTTGCTGAGGGTCTCACCATGGCTTTAAGCCTCTGGTTCACGCTTCAAAGCATCCTTGGGGAAGACGCTTTCCTAGCAGCACCCTTCCTTATGCTATTCTTCCTAGCCGTCGGCGGGGGATTAATGATGCCAGTGGTGGAGTACGGCCTTCTCTCCCCAGCATTCAGATCTCTAAGGAGGCATGACGAGTCCTTCAGAAAACCCCTGAGGCTTGTTGAAGCCGGGTGCCTCGGGCCCGTTATGATATTTCTAGCCTTAATTACACTCCTCATAGAAGGGTTGGTCTGGAGAACAGATTTAACTGTCCACGTGCTTCTCTGGGCAGGAATCATTCTAATGGTCTTCGGGCAGATAGGTCTGATAGCCGGGCTGTTCAAGCTCGGGGGAAAGCTTGGAAACTCAGGGTTCTCATCAGCCGCAGCAATGTTCATAGTCAACCTCGTGCTAAGCTTGGCGCTTAGCCCACTCGCCATCGTAGCCGGGCTAGCAGGATGGATTTTAGCTTTCTCAGCCTCCAGGTCAGCACTTAAGAAATAAGGCAGCAGCGGGACCAGAGTATTGCGAGAAAGAAGCTCCCATTCTACCAGTGGGGCGCGTAAACCTTTTTAAGCCTTGAAGGAAAAACTCGGCTTATGCCGGTTGTTCACGTCTATGTTTGGGCCGGTTTCTCGAATGAGGCTAAGAAGAAGGTGATATCGGGAATTACCAGGGTCTTCGCCGAGACGGGTGTACCTCCAGAGGCTGTTGAAATAATCATCCACGAGGTTCTGAAGGAAAACTGGGGAGTTGGCGGAGAACAGGCAAGTGAAAAACTCAAGCAGGCAAAGCCACCTTAAAACTACGATTCAATACGAGACTGAGCCCAATCATCGGAGGAAAGGATTGGTTTCAGTAAGGGGTTTAAGACAGGAGCCTCATGATGTGCCGATGATTTTCTGCTCGTTGTTAGGCGTGCTTATGGAAACCGGACATTTCTCCTCCTAGTCGCCTTGTATTAGACGGACATACATCCTCCTGCGTCTGGCTCAACAACCCTGATGAGTACTTCGCAGTCAAGGGAGTAAACATCTGCTAATCAACGATATGGAGTTCATAAGAAGACTCTTGGCACGCGGCTATAGACCTATAGGGTTCTGCTGGGCGACCTGGCTTATACAACCCGAGGGAAGAGTCATGAGGATAGAAAAAATATTCAAGCCTACTCCCTAAGATTTAGCATGCCCCATAAACTTTTTTATTCAGGAAAAAGTTTCTAACAGCCGTGGAAGACTGGACTAGGAGAATGTTCATCGACCGTGCTGTTCTCTTTCTTAAAATTATGAACGAGAGGTGGCCTAGGACAGAGGTTCTCGTAGACGGGATGATAAGGCTGCTTAAGGATTTCGGTATTGAAAGCGGTAGGGTCTTAGACCTGTGTTGCGGAAACGGGAGGGTTGCAATATCCTTCGCCGAAAAGGGTTTCAGGGCTTTAGGTGTTGACATGTCGCCGGTCTTCATTGAGGACGCTAGAGCGAGGGCATGGGAGCTCGGTGTTTCTGAGAGGGTTGACTTCGTATGTGGTGATGTGCGGAGGCTCTTGAGCCTCGTGCCTGAGGGTGACCGTTTCGATGTGGTAACTAGTGTTTGGACATCAATAGGCTATTACGACAAGGACGGAGACCTTGCAGTGTTCAGGCAAGCAAGGCAGTTGACGAGAGAAGGAGGAATACTTTTCATAGCTGAGACGGCTCACAGGGATTCTCTAAGCCTGAGACCCTACTCCTCATCATTTACGTTTTATGAAGATATTGTTCTAGTGGAGGAAGCGAAGTGGGATGCACTCACCTCGATGCTTAGGACCACATGGTCTTTCTACGCAAAACGTGGAGATGACTTGAAGTTCATCGACAAGATTGGGTTCGACATATACATTTATAGTGTAAGCGAGCTCGTATCAATGCTGAGGGAAGCCGGTTGGGAAACCATTGCAACGTATGGAAGCCTAGCTACTAGACAACCGTTAAGCCCCTTGACGGAGTTGAACCTAGTTGCGAAAACGCTTAAGAATGAATAATGATAGAGCGCTTTTATCTGATTGACAGTATAGTTATATCTGCCGCCGCAAGCCAAGAATCACGTAGCGCGCAGAGCAAGAACGACCTATTTCGTAAAATGATTAAGGATATTAAGGAGATGGATCGGAAAACAAGAAGAAGGAAACGTGATTAACCCTTAACTAAACCCATAAGTGCTTACTGATGTTTTCTGAGAAATAGATGCAGGGCGCTTGCAGCTTTAAAGCACAAGAATAAAATACATCGTATCAAGGAAATTTCTTGGCATAGAATGTTAAAAGCGAGCTTTCACCACGCTGCTGCAACCAATCTAAGAGCAGCCTAGGGTCATGCTTTAAAAGAAACTCGATGTCGGCCTCAGCCCGTGCTTTCTATGCATACTTAAATAGTGCAGGGGAAAAATTTTTATTACTCCACTAAACTACAAATAGCAGGGCCCGTAGCTTAACCAGGTTAGAGCGGCGGAGCCGAAGGACGTCGAGGCTCATAACCCGTAGGTTAGGGGTTCAAAAAGGCCTCTGAAAACCGGGGTCTGGAAAATCCCCTCGGGCCCAGCTTTACACTTCATCATGTTTAGACTAGTGTCTGAGATGCTTCCGATATACCGTCAATGCGACAACCGACTTTTAATTCATTCAGGCAAATTATATCAACTCATACCATGCAAAGTTTGGAAGGTTTCCAAGATTATTATAGACCTGAGTTTTCATCGTAATGAAATCTGTAAGAGAGGAAGCAGGAAGTATAATAATATATTATTTCTCGATTCCAAGCGTGCGCTAAAGTTCTAGAAGAGACAGAGGCTTAAGCCTAGGCGCGCGTAAATATACTGTAAAAACATGCTCAGTAGTACTTGATTAATGGTCTTATCAAAAATCGCCCTTTAAGCCATTTCTGGGCTTTTTGACAAGCATTGCTTCTGCACATAATTTATTATTAGACTAATTATGCACGGATTTTATTTGCCAAGTTCATGGCGATAGCTGTAAAGGATATCGACCATAAGAATAGGAGAACCGCATAAGCAGATGAAACAGGGAACTTACCTGCAGTCATCTGTATAAACATCTGTATGGTTACCGTTTCCCAACCAGGCTTATAAAGGAATAGGGATGCCGTAAGCTCGTTTAATATCTCGATGAAAGAGAAAAGGACTCCGGCCAGGATGCCGTAAATGGCGTTAGGCATTACGATCTTTAAGAAGGCCTTTAACGGCTTCTCTCCCAGGGAGAACGCAGCCTCCTCCAACGTCTTTCTTATAGTCAGGTAGGTAGCGAAGGAATACCTAACCGTATATGTTATTCTTCTTGTAGCTAGCATCAATGGCATGATGAGCCAAGTAGAACCAAGCATACCAACAATCGGAACAGTTTTTTGAAACGCGAAGAGGTAGCTTGTCCCTACTACTATCCCCGGAACCACGAACATCATTGATAAGACAGAGTCGATAACAGTATTTAATGGATGCGAAGACCTGGTGATGACATAAGCCCCAATAGATCCTATAAGAAAACATATTAATGTTCCGATGAGTGAGTAAACAGCTGTATTTACAAACGGAGTTTTATTCTCCAGAATTGTCGCAAAGTTATCTAATGACCATTTCGTTGGAAATGGAGTAAAGCTCCATGCTTTTGAAAAACTAATTATGAAGACAAAGAGATGCGGCATCAAGCTGAGAAGGAGCGATACATAAATAAAGGTGCATATCAGGATTTTTTTCATCCCTCTAGCTTCCACCTGCTCGACTGGTTTTTGAAGCCGTAGAGCCGCATATTCTTTAAGAGTAATATACTTTTTTGTAGCAAGGAATAAAGCTACTACGATCAGCAGCATGAAAAATACCATGTAAGTCCCCATTCTGACTCTTGTCTCATCGATCGCCTGCTGAATGTTTAAAAAAGCTTGGGGTGCCAGTAGTTCGTACTGCCCTAGAACAATCGGGGTAGCATAATCTGTAAAAGCGAAAGAGAGCACCATGAACATACCTGTCAAAAGGCCGGGCACTACACTTGGAAGTGTGACTGTCGTAAAGCGCCGGAAGGGAGTTGCTCCGAGCGATTCCGCGGCTTCCTCGAGCGACCTATCCATTTTGAGCAAGCTGTTATACACATTTATTCCAATCCAGGGGAAAAGTGTTAAAGTCTGAATGAAGATTACACCATGAAGACCATATATGAAGTTGATCGGACGGTTGATTATGTTTAAATCAAGCAGAATCAGGTTAATTGTCCCGAATCTTCCGAATAAAAATATTATTGAAAGAGCCCCTACAAATGGCGGGACCATCGTTGGCATGAAGGTGGCAGGTACTACAATACGTTTAAGTGGAATATCATATCTGTGAAGAAAATATGCATAGGGCAGGCCAATGAGTGTTGCCAAAAAGGTTGTCGCCAGCGAAACCCAGAGAGAGTTTCTAAGCGAGGATAGGAAAAGCTCGCTCGTCAAAAAATAAAAAATAGCGCGCGCGCGGGCCAGCCATCCCTCTTACACTGATGACGCCTATTCTACTATTTGGATTGATGAAAAGCCTGGGAGACATTGCCCTAGGATATGAGAGCATCGCGAGGTTCAGGGTGATATTAGGGATCGGTTCTCTTTCATATTTTCTCGGAGCACTGGAGCTTTTCAGAAGCGTGTGTCTCCTTGAACTGGTAATGGCGAGTTCACTCCTCGGTTTTGGGGAAGGCATTATCCATTCTGGTTTCTATCTGTTTCTTACGCAAGGAAGAAGGAGAGAAATAAGCGGGACGCTTATCGGAACCTTTGAAGGAATTGTTTATGTTGGATATGGAATTGGGGCAATCTTAGCCGGATATGCGTCTATAGCTTACGGTTTGAAAAATGCTTTCTTATTAATGCTTCCATTATCCGCAGCTTCTTTCGCAACGCTTGTCTCCATAGGCGGAATACGCGTTGAGGCAAAGAGAAGTGACGAACATTTAAAGCGTTTTCTTAAACGTGGTTCTGTGTTGACCTCGTTTCTAGTCGCCCATATGTCTAAGCTTTCTGATGCTTTAATGTGGGGTGTTCTGCCGCTATTCCTTTTAGCAGGTGGAACTAGTTGGATTGGAATAGGATATGTCCAGTCGGCGATAATGTTTTCATTCGCATTGTTCACGATTCTGTTTGGGAACTTCTCGGACAGAGTAGGACGCAGGTTGAGCACCTTCATTGGGATCGGCGTAAGCATGGCCGGCGTCGTCGGATGTTTTCTGAAGGATATGCAAGTGAGTCCAATTGTCTTTGGAACTCTCTTCGGCGCTGGGACGGCAATGTTCTATCCTGTTCTCCCAGCAGTGATAAGCGACAGCATCCCGGAGGGCTTAAGAGGAAGGTGCTTAAGCATGTATAGGGGGGTTAGGGACCTAGGATACTTCTCAGGAGCGATACTTCTCGGCTCGATCCTTAGTGGTTTTGGAGAAACCGTTACACTAATCTTAGTGATAATGCTGCTACTCTCATCCATGGTTCTTTCAACGATCTATTTGAGGGAGACGAGGCCGGCCTGGAGCACGTATCCTCTCCACTTGGAACATGCTAAGATCCTTGAGGAAGGATTGGCTGAGTTCAGAAACTCCGTCAGAGAGCTTGTAGCGGGGAACCATGAGTCCTATAGGACTCATGCATCACGGTTTAAAGAGCTTGAGAGGACTATGGATGAGCTTAAGTATAGGGTTCAATCGGAGATATGGAGAAGCGTGGTGGATAGGGACAGGGCGGATATGCTGAGGATAGTTAGTAGCATGGATATGGTTATAACTCATCTCTTAGAAAGCATCAACAGGTTTTCATTCGTATGGGATGAGGTACCAAGCAGCATTAGGCTCACGATACTTGAAGCCTCTGAAAAAATCGTCCTAGTAGGGAGGCTGCTTAGAGAGGTTGTTCAAAACATGAGGATTTATCCAGAGGAGGGCCTTAAAATAATAAGGAGGATTGATGAAGAGGAGAGGGATTATGATGAGCTGCACCTTAAACAGTTGGAGGAACTGTATAAGTGTAGGAGTGTTTTAGACCCAGTTAGTGCGCTGATGGTTTCAGAGGCGATAGAATCAATGGAGTACGCTATGGACGAGTTGCATGAAGCATCCCACTTAATATATACTTTGATGTCAAAATACTTCTATGTCTGATTTTGCGCGTGCTGATAATGACTATTCGTAGATTAAACGCGTTTAAGCCTTTCTGTCCCAGCTATCGAAAACACTAAACACTAGATATTTGGTGCTAATACCACTTATTATGACTCCTTTTCATAAGTCAGATTTCATGGTTCGAGAATTTTTCATAGACTGCTGCCAGTAATAATGGTAGGGCTAGTGTTACATCCACGTGGACAAGTGCTATCGCGGCGTTCTCCCTCACCTTGTTCCATGTTATGGCTTCCTCCAGCCTGGCTCCGGAGAGGCTTCCGTCGAACTCATATGCTGTCGTCAGCGAGACAACGTAGTCTAAGCCTCCTTTAAACTGGTTCCACCAGATAGTGTGGTGCTTGCTTATTCCTCCTCCGAGTATTAATGCTCCAGTCCTCCTGGAGGAGAACACTGTGTCTGAAAGCTCCTTCATGTCTTTCAGAAGATTCAGGGAGAACTCGTTCGTCTGCGAGAATAGGAAGAGTTGTGTGCCGAAAGCCGAGTCGACAATCCCCGGAGCATAGACTGGCACCTTCTTCTCGTAGGCCGATCTGAATATTGAGTTCCTGTCTTTCAGCCTCTTCCCAACCTCCTCTGCAAGCTCCCTGCTGCTGAAGACCTTCTTCTCCCTAGTTATTTCTCTCAGCATAGATATTGTAAAGGATTCGATTGCGAGGCCGTAGGAGCTTTGCGGTATGAGAATGTTTCCGAGCCTATGGGTCTCCCTCTTTTTCAAACTCCTATCGTCCATTATGAAGTCCCCCCTATAGTACTTTCTCATGCTTTTGGCAATGTCGTGGTCGAAGGTTCCACCAGTTGTTATCACTACGTTGCACAAGCCTTTTTCAATCATCTCAGCGATGACTCCTCTCAACCCTGTTGAAACAATGTTTGCAGTCAAGGATAGGAATTTGACGCACTCCTTGTCCCTTATCATCTCAAGCATAATATCGTATGCTTTCGCCAGCTGAGCTGCTTCAAACCCCCATCCCTGCCTCATTCTGCTCAAAAGCTCTGAGAAAGCCTTAACGTCCCCAAGCCTGTAGTCAACAACTTCCTCATCCATGTTTAGGAACAATTTCAGCCCCTAGTTAAAACTGTTTAGCTTCCAGATACCTTTATATCCATAGGTTAAGCCGGTGAATCCGGGCCTAATTGACTCTCGAATCCTACGGTAAGGAGGAGCAGCATGTTTCAGGCTTAGGAAGCCTCGTTGGAGGCAGAGCAAGGATCCGCGGCTGGCTCTACGTGAAGAGCATCGTTGGAAAACTGGTTTTCCTAAGGATCCGTGACTCCACCGGTGTGGTGCAGGTTGTCGTAAAGAAAGATAAGGTTGGGGAACAGGTCTTTGAGCAGGTTAAGAGGCTTAGAAGAGAATCCTCCCTCATGGTGGAGGGCGGGGTTAGGAGGGATAAGCGTGCCCCAGGAGGCGTAGAGATCTCGGCTGAAACCATTAGAATACTGTCTCCCTCCCTTGAGGATTATCCTCTCAGGAGAAACCTGTCTCCAGAAACTGTTTGGAGGCACCGTCATCTCTTCATACGCAGCAGGATGATGAACACTGTTTTGAAGCTCAGGTCTTCGCTTTCAACAATTCTCAGAGAATGGCTTTTGGAGCATGGTTATTACGAGGTTAGTGCACCCTCCATAGTTACTGCTGCAACCGAGGGAGGTGCGAAAATGTTCGAAGTCAAGTATTTCGACAAGAGGGCTTTTCTAACTCAGAGTTCACAGTTCTATCTTGAGGGAGCAATCTTCTCCCTTGAAAAAGTATTTTGCTTCCAGCCGAGTTTTAGGGCTGAAGAGTCTAAGACGAGGAGGCATCTTTCGGAGTATTGGCATCTCGAGGTTGAAGCAGGCTACATGGATTTCCAGCAGCTTCTTCAGCTAGAGGAGGACATGCTTACGGAGGTCGTTGAAAAGTTTTATAAAAAGCATAAGGAGGAGATTGAAAAATTCAACCCAGGCTTCAAACCATTCGAAAAACCTTTCAGGAGAATAACCTACACACAGGCTGTTGAACTCTTGAAGAAGAGCGGTATTGAAATAGAGTGGGGCAGAGACCTAGGTGTAAGAGAGGAGAAAATGATTGCCACGAGAACCGGCCAACCAGTTTTCGTCACACACTACCCTAAGGAGGTCAGGGCTTTCTACCATATGCCTGACCCTGAGGACACTAGAGTCGTTCTCGCGGCGGACCTGCTGGTCTGGCCCTACGGTGAAATAGTCGGCGGCGGCCAGAGGATAGATGATTACAATGTTCTCATGAAAAGAATAGTGGAGTCGGGATATAATCCTGAAGACTACTCTTGGTACCTTGACCTCAGGAAATACGGCTCGGTTCCCCACTCAGGCTTCGGCCTAGGGTTTGAAAGACTCTTGGCCCACATTCTTCGGCTGCCCAGCATAAAGTACGCGATCCCGTATCCCCGGACGCAGACAATAGTATATCCCTGAGGTTTTGAAATGAGCCTCCCAAGCCACTATATTCCGCTTAAAAAAGCGGTTGACGACTATCTTAGAGAACAGGGATTGACGGTGGCGGACGTGGTGGCAGTTATGGATGAGGATAAGGAGAGCATTGCTGAGAGCCTCAGAAAGAGATGCGCAATATCCTTCAGAACGGAGAGGCAGCTTCTTGAGAAACTAACAAGCAAACAGCTTAACATGTTAATATTCGTAATACAAGTGTTCTACATGATTAACATCGGGGGAGTTTATAAAGGGCTTATCATTTATCCTGAAAGAGACAGCGTCGTATCTGGGCAGAAGGTTACGGAAGAAGGTTTGAGACAGATCCTGAAGGCACTGGGGTTTCCAAGCATAGAGAAGCACTGAACGTGTAGCCAAAAGACTATCGAAAACTGGATTAGAGTAAAACTGTGGACGAGTTACTACCACTGTTCCCCAGGCCAAAAAGTAGCTTTTGAAATCCTTTTAAACCAATTTTTCAAACAAAAATTTTAAAAACGGAGTTCCCTATTTTGAAGAAGAATGCCGGAGTAGCTCAGATGGCTAGACCCCGAGAGCCAAAGCGCCAGAACCCTGAAAAAGGGTTTCGAAACTCATAATCTGGAGGTCGCGGGTTCGAGACCCGTCTCCGGCATTCTCCCCAGAATAAAATTGTCTATGCTTCTTCCCATAGAAAGATACTGGTCTAAATCAATTGATCGCCTAAATCCAAGAACCTACTCCACAGCCTAGTGGATGGATTAAAAACCATGAGTAAAACCTTTGCGGACAGAGCCTGCTGGAAGATGAAGAAAACGAGTTCATTAAGCTCCGCAAAAACCTCTTAGAAAAGTTCAGGACAGGAAAGCAGGGAAGAGAGGCGTTGGGAGAAAGAGAGCTTCCCAGCAGCGTATCCCTTTGCACATCTCGCCGAGCTCATCCTCCTCTCGAAGCTCTTGCCATCACCCTCTAAAATTAAGCCAGAATGCTCTGAAGAAGCTGAACAAAATCTTTTTAAATTGCAAGAATGATGCAAAACTCTGCTGGGGGCGTCGGCTAGCTTGGTCTAGGCTCCGTGGCTTGGGTGACGCATCTCAATGATGAAAGTAGCGCGCGTCCGAGACCCCACGAGACCTGGGTTCGAATCCCAGCGCCCCCATCTAACATCATTTTTCTGACTATGCATTTGAGTACTCCTCAAGCGTTTTCCGCATGCTGTGAGCTTTGAGGTTCCGAAAACTTAAACACGTGTTCACTTTCATTAACCCTCCCCCTTTAGCTTCTACCCTCATCCTACTCTTGAAGCAACCTTAGAAAGGATATTGTGAATATAACATATGCTGTCAGCAAAACAGCCTGGGTACGGCGGAACGGGATGTCTCCATGTTAAGGTGGATGTACAGCGATGCCGAGGACGCGCGCGCGTTCTCCGGGCCTTTAGCATACACGAAAAACTCGGATAGCGCTTCTTAGCAAGCTATAAGGATGCAGTAAACAACATTTACCTTCGAGTAAAGAATGTTTACCTGCGGTAAGCGAAAATTTACCACGAAGCATTGCCACTACCTCCAGCATTCGCACAGGCCTTTATTCGCCAATTTTTCCCGGTAAACTTGCTATTAAAATGCTGCTCGCCCGCGGGCTTAGAACATCATAGCGCGCGCTAAAAGGAGAAGGAGGAGAGAAACAGGATCATCGAGGATTTCAAGCAGAGGAGGTTCGAGGATTACATTAAGAAAGGGGGAACCATCGCATACTTCGCTAAGAAACATATGTGGGGTGACGAGGTAGCTAGGAGGGTTAGCGAAAAACATGGCTTAGAAGTCGAGTTCAGAATAGATACTGAGTCAGGATTCTTCACAACATTCGACTCAACAGGCATGGACGACGAGCAGTTAATCAACGAGACCATGAAGAGAGTAAATGCAATCGCCGAAGCTAGGGAGACGTATCTGAGCGAGGAATTGATGAACGAATTCCTATCCAGCAAGGGGATAGAGGTTGAGAGGTCAAGGCGCAGACGACGGGTTTAAAGAGGCTGGGGCTATGTTAATAGAATAACATGAAAAAGTTGTGAGCGAGTACGTGTTACCGGGCTTGTTGAAAATCTGCTTACGGAGATTTAATAATTTTTACCTACAGGATTGCTGAATAGGGGGAGGGTTTTTCCAGCTTGCGTTCCAGTTAATATAGTTAAGGCAAGACTAAGTAATTCGGAGCGCGCACAGGCTTTTCGAGTCATTCCGACATACGGCTGAAATGTTTATCCGCGAAATCCATGTACCTCTCCCAATCATATATGGTTAAGGCGTGTCCGCCCGAGCGAACATGATAACCCATCGTCCCCATTACAGGATGGTTTAAAGGCGGCATCTCCTCCACCGGCAACCCATCCGTACCCAGTAGCCTGTAAACCGGGTCCGCGGCCATCGTTGCCAGGAACTCTCCACGGGGGTCAGCCCAAAGGTCCTCGTCAGCACTAGCTACGTAAACTGGGCGGGGTGCTATTAACGCTATAAGCATATGCTGGTCCACCGGCAGGTCATCCTCAAGATTATTGTAGTGCTTAAAGTTCGCGCAGAACCAGTGTGGAAAAGCAGCGTTAATGATTCCAATGGTTTCCCCGAACCTCCGGCGGCTTAAAGCAGCCCCACCGCAACCGGAGTTGTTAGATATTACGATTGCGAAGCGCTCGTCCTGCGCACCGGCCCACAGGGCTGTCTTTCCAAGCCTCGAATGGCCAACGATAACAACACGTTTCTCATCAACTTCGTCGTCTTTCTCAAGGTAATCCATAGCCCTGCTTAACCCCCACGCCCATGCGCCTATCGAGCCCCAAGCGTCCGGTGGGCGGCTTGCTCCAAAGAACTTGTCAAACACACCGTGAACACCGTTCCTGAAGCCGTCATGGAAGTCAGGATCAATATCGTTGTAGCAGATCGTGGCAAACCCGTATCCTCTTTCAAGCGTTTTCTCAACCAATTTAGGCAAATCCCCCCATCCACGGGACCTCTCGCTTGAAAAGAAATCCTTCTCCTCCAGAGTATTAAACACTTGCACGGGTCTCCTCCTAAGCCTTATTGCCGGGTCATCGTAGAAAGTATGGTTCCCCATGAAGTTGAGCATCAGGAAAACGGGCAGGGGGCGCGGCGGGTCATTCGGAAGATAAATGAGCAGGTCCATAATCGGCCCATCAGGGCTCCCAGTGAGGTTGATCGCAACCTGCTTCCTAGTCGCTTTACCTCCTAACGCTTCACGATCCAGATCCCACGCTTCGAAGAACATTCCTTCAGGCTTATCAATCGGCGTTCTGCCATAAACTTGGCTGCGGAAAAGCTCAAGTATTTCCAGCCTCCTCTTTATCCAAAGCTCTGGGGTAACGATCCTCAACCCGTCTGAGGAAACAAGCGGGTCCGGCAGAGAATACGGTGGAACCATAGCCTCATCGTAGATTACGCCCGGCTGTTTTTCACTGAGCTTCCTAACCAAATCAGGGTTTGCACGCCAGCCTTGCTCCAATGTTCACCATAATAACAGCTCAATAAGATATTTAATCGTTTCCAGTTTCCATCTTCCTCCATACCAAAAACGTCACGTGCATCTGAAGAAGATTTGAATTAAGCCATGAAGCATATTGGTAATTATGCTGTGAAAAGAAGTTTATTGGAAGCATATGTTCCGTGAATAGTAACATAGGAATCTACTTTCTCTGATGGTTCGTCGAAACAAAAGATGAAATGAAGCAGTAAGCATGCTTCGAGCACCGCTAAACTTTACAGCTCAACCTTCTTTTTAGACCCGTCAGGTTCAAGCAAGTATGCTGGTCTTCCAACTCCTACGTAAAGAATACGGTGCCTGGGTTTACCGTTTAAATTACTGATAACGTTTTTTCCATCGAGTATTGCAGTTTCTCTCCCGGCTAAGCTAGACGCTTCCTCTATTTCCATCTGGTAGAACTCCTTATGATCGCTAGCTATTACGATTACATTAGCCCCCTGAACTGCCTGCCTCCAGTCCCTTAGGATCTCAATATCCTTGCCTTCAACTTTTTCAACAAGCGGGTCGCAGACCTTAAAACTTGCCCTGATTTTTTCAATGAACTCGAGTACTCTCAGGGCTGGGGAAAGCCTGGTGTCCGAAGTGCCTCCTCGGAAGGATAATCCGAGGAGCGCGAAGCTGCATTCAGACGGGTTCATTTTTAGAAACCGGATTGCCCTAGCAATCTTGTCTATGAATAGCTCGGTTGCTTTTTCATTAATGCTTCTCGCCGACTGCGTGATTTGAAGCTGCAGTCCATGTTTAAACCCTGTCTCGATTATGAAATAAGGGTATACTGGTATGCAGGCGCCCCCTACGCCGATACCCGGCTTGTGTAGGTGTGAGAAAGGCTGGGAGTTGGCTGCTGCTCTCACTTCATCATATGCCACGCCCATCTTCTCGCAGAGGAGAGCAAGCTCATTGGCTAACGCTATGTTGACGTCGCGGTAGACTCCTTCGAACAGTTTCTCGGTTTCAGCTGCAACCGTGCTAGACATCGTGACGACCCCGCTCTTAACCACTGCTGAATACAGCTTCGCAACTAGGTTCAGGCTTCTCGGCGAGTCGCAGCCAATTATCTTAGGATACTTCTCCAAATAGTCTGCCAGCGCAGTCCCCGAGGAGATTCTTTCAGGGCTGTAGGCGAGCGCGAAGTCCTCATCCGCCTTTAAACCACTGTGATTCTCAAGAATAGGCCTAACCACGTTGCGCGTTGCTCCAGGCGGTGTTGATGTTTCAACGATTATCACGTCTCCTCTACTCAGGTTTCTACCTATTTCCTCCGACACCCTGATAACCGGGGTTAAATCGGGCGTCTTATCCTTTGAAAGGTATACTGGGACCGCAATTATCTTGATATCTGATTCCCGCGCCCCATAGGAATAGTCTTCTGTAACCTCAAGCAGCCCGCTGCTTCTCAACATCTTTATATACTTGGTTAAGTAGGCTTCTTCAGGAAAGGGTGATACGCCTGTTTCCACCAGTCCTATAGCCTTCTTGTCGAGCGTCATACCCACCACCCTTGCTCCCGCTAAACCCCATCCAACCCCAATGGTTAGGCCAACATGTCCGAAGCCGAATACTCCAACTCTATAAAGGCTTTTCCTCAGGTTTTCAACAGCCTCTTCAGGCGCGACTAGGAACGGCTTCATCCGAATAGTTCAATAAACGTGTTTTTTAAGATTATCTGCGCCAGAAGCGTCTTAAAGAATTAATAGCTACCTGCGCATAGTCAAACCCGAGACGTTGCCCGGGAAAAGGGTCATGGTGGATGTACTTACACCAAAGCAGGCCCTCCTATTCGGTAAGGTTAAGGAGAAACTTGAGAAGCAGGGTTGCAGAGTGCTTGTCACGTCGCGCAGGTATGTTGAATTAACTAATATTTTCAAGCTATCACGTATCAAACCAGTAATAATAGGCAAGCATGGTGGTGGAGACCTCTATGGGAAGCTCGTCTCCTCGCTCGACAGGATGCTCAGCCTCTCAAGACTCGTGAGAAGAGTTGCTCCAAACCTTGTTTTAAGCTTCAGCTCGCCGGAGGCTGCGAGGGTTGCATTCGGACTGAGTATTCCCCATGTCTCGGTTAACGATTCCCCGCATTCAACTTACGTTGCAAGACTAACTATTCCATTGAGCCGGAAACTTCTCACACCTAGGATAGTCGGAAAAAGCGTCTGGTTGAAATACGGCATAAGCGAAAAAGACGTAGTCACCTATAAATCGCTGGATCCTGTTGCGTGGCTCAGAGACTTCAACCCTGCGAGGAACATTTTGAAGAAATACGGCTTGGCTGAGGGCGAGTACATCGTTTATAGGCCTGAGGAGTATAGGGCATCTTATTTGAAAGTAGGGCGTCTGACTCTTGAAACCGTTTCAAAAGTTTTCTCTAGCGACGAAGGTCTAAGGGGGTTGAAAATCGTGGTCGTGCCCAGGTATGAGAAGAGGACCTATAGCATGTTCTTTAAAGAACGGGATGTAACTATACTCGAACACGGGGAAGATACTCGTTCAATCCTGTTCTATTCGAAAGGGTTCATCGGCGCGGGAGGGACGATGAGCATTGAAGCTGCACTCATGGGGGTTCCAGCGGTATCGCTCTACCCCTCCTCCACGATAATTGAAAAATTCCTGGTGAAAAAGGGATTACTGGTTAAAACGATGGGGGAAAGAGGTTTGCGCAGTTGGCTGAGGGAAACCGTTTCACGGGAATTTGAGGAAGATGAGAGGTTCTTGTCGTTGAGGCGGATTAGGAAAATGGAGGACCCGGCTGAAAAGGTTTCTAAAACCTGTCTAAACCTAATTTAAATCCCCCTTTCTATAAAAGTTGCTGTCAGTATTGTTGAAATATTTCTTTTAAAAAGAATGTTGGCTCATTGTTAGCATGGACACCTGTTTTCCCTATCTCTACTTATCTCTCTCAGGAATAGGCGTCTATACATATTAAGCCAGACGAATATCCATAGCAGTATGAGCAGCGATCCGACGCTTGCTTGAATAAATCCCACGAGCAGCCTAGGCATTGTCCTCAAGGCTCTCTCAATGTTTACCTGAATAGTGTAGAGGATGTATGAGCCGAATATGATCACAGCATAGTTAAACAGGATTAGAAAAACCAGGGGTTTAAGGTTGAAAAGACTACCCATGTTCTCACCACAACCCCAGGGCGACTGTTAAAAAAGCAAGTCCGTCTGACAGTGCGCACAGAGTCATGATTGCTCTTATAATCTCCTTCTCGCTCCTGAAGCCAAGTGCGGCGACAAACCTTGTCAAGGTTATCGGTGCTCTCAAATCCCTGCTAGCATCTATAATGCCGTTTTCAGAAACCATGATGGGTCTTTCTTTCAACTCGGATCTTTCGAAAAGCCTTCCGACGCTTGAAAGATTGAAGAAGCCATTCGTCAAATGAGGCAGCAGGCTTATTATCAAGGGTATCTCACAGCCTTGGATGACGGAGAAGGCTAGAAGCGCTCCTCCTATTGACAGAGTGCCTGTATCGCCGATGAAAACCTTAGCCGGATACTTGTTGTAAGCGAACAACGCCAGTAGGGGGGGAAAGATGATGCTGAACAACAATCCCGTCAGCAGAATGTCGAAGCTTCCTCCCATGAAGTGTTTCAGAGCCGCTACGAGGAATAGTGTTGTTAAAACCATTAGGGAAGAACCTGTTGCAGTCCCATTCATAGTGTCAAACATGTTAACCGAGTTGGATACTACCGCAAGCGAACCTGGGATAATCGCCATGTATATTAAAGGGATGCGGAAAACTATCCCGAGAGGTAGAGCTAGGCTGCCGGAGTAGGGGTGTAATAGGACTAACGGTAATCCTGCTGCGGCTGTGAGAAGAGGCTTCTCCAACGCGCCCAGCTTCCTCACATCATCTATGATTCCTATAATCCCTGTTGCAAGCACTGTAAGCATTATTCCCAGCGTTTCAGAAACATATAGGTTTAGTAGAACCACCGGGATTGAGGCGGCTGTAACACCTATTATGAACGCTAAGCCACCCATCTCCGGGACCCTCGGCTTCCCGGGCTTATGGTAGTCTATCCCAGAAATTCCGAGTTTAACGAAGCTTCTAGTTATGTATCTTAAGGTTAACAAGGATGAGGCGAGGCCGATTGCTCCTGAAGCGGCCGCGACGAGCACAGGGGTTTCCAGCATATTCTCCCGAGACGGGGATTAACGTTATTTAATAAGTTTTCCAAGCATTAAGGCGATAGTTTAATAAGCCTATTTTCATGGCTAGCGGTGTCCTTTGAGCTGGAACGGAGGCGGTGGAAAGGGCTTCTTTTTTCAGAGAATCGTGTTTCTGATGGGCTTCTCCCTTATTTTCCTCTTCACAGCCTACGAGCTTCTGGAAGCACCGTCGAAAGGCTTCCTAGCGTTTAGAATAATTGATTTCAAGGAGAAGGATAACGAGTTTTCACTAGTGCTTTTTCTAAGCAATAATTCAAGCGAGAAGCTTGAGGGAAGCCTGATACTCTTAATCGGGTATGAGGATAGCAGAGTCTCGGAGAATACTACTCGCTACTGTTTTACAGGTTTTAAAACGCTGAGCTTCAGCATAATCACGCTTAACCCTGGCGAGGGTAAAAGGCTTGATGTAAAACTGGCCCAGGATCCAGAGGCTAAGAGGATCGTCGTAATATATTGTCGTAGCTCCAACAGTATTGCTCAAACAGGGTACTGCGGCCCAATATTGCTAAGGAGGGATGATACGGTATGGGTTCAAACCTGGATAGGTTGAAGCGGCGGGAAGACTTGTATTTAGTCGGAGCATTTTTAATCGCGCTAATGTTAAGAATGATTCCTTCGATAAAGTATGGTCTGCCATACGGGTTCGACATTTACGAGTTTGTTTCAAGGGTGCTTGTGCTCAATGATGGAGGAAACGTGTCCCTACCTCACGGCCCACTCTTCTATTATCTCCAACTGATGATTCTAAAGGCTTTTGGCTACGACATTTTCATGAAAATCCTGACTTTCATCGAGCCGCTCGTCTTCACTTTTTTCATCCTTCCATCCTACTTTGTTTCAAAACAGTTTGAAACTGAAGACAACAAGCCTGTTTACACGCTCCTCTACCTTGCAGCGACCAACCTGCTTGTGCATCAGATAGGTGGCGTAGTAATACCGGAGGGCCTTGGAATCCTGTTCTACGGGCTCTCCATACTGTTCACGATGAAGGCATTAACCAGAGGCTGGAGATGGATGTTCCCGGCGATGCTCTCCGGGCTCCTAACCGCTATGAGCCATCACCTCTCCGCGTTTCAACTCATCCTGTTCTTCTCATCGCTATTCCTATCCTATCTATACTATTATTTGAAGGATGAGAGGACTAGTAGCCTGTTACGTATGCTAATCCTAGTTTTCACAACCATGCTTCTCCTACTGGCTTCGTCAGCATCCGTTTGGAGCCTAGCCGGGGAGGAGGAAAACATGCTGAGACTAATCCTAAAGATGGCTTTTGAAAAGCCCGTTCTCCTCCTTCCAATAGCGACCGCGATTATTCTTCTTCCGGTCGTCACGGTTGGAATAGCGGGCTTCGTGAAAAAATACGGAAAATTCACTTTCGCAAAGACTTTCACGTGCATACTGCTGGTTAGCGTAGTAACCCCCGTCGTCTTAACAGTCGTGTTCCACCCTGAGGCTTTACCAACAATCCTGTGGTTCACCATACCTGTTTCACTAGGCTTCTTACCCTTCACAATCCACGGCTTAATACAATACTGCAAGAAAAGCTCGCTTTACGACGCGTTGTTCTTCCTCGCTCCACTCATGATTTTCATGGTTGAAGCTTCTTTCATACTTTCGCTAGAGGGTTATCGCGTGCTTATTCACAGGATACCTACGTTCATCACATATTTTTCCGCCCCACTGGCCGGCTACGGGCTAAGCTGCTTCAGCAGCGGGTTGAAAAACATGGAGAAAGAGTATCTGGCGGGAATGATTGTTGCCTACTTCATGCTTTCACTCGCATTCACATCCTATCCTAAACCGGAATTCGCATACGGTATTAGAGAGTCAATCAGCTATTCTGAGCTTAAGCTTGCCAGGGACGCTTACTACTACTCGGTGCTTTTCAACTCTAGAATCGATACTGACACTAGGCTCGGCGCTATTCTAATGTTCGTATCCCATAGAAACGCTTCCTGGGTGGGCAACTTGACAGCATGGTTCTCACCGTCGAACTCTTGGCTTGTAAATGTGTCGGTCACCGGAAAGCCATATCCGGTTGAAAACGATGTTTTAATAGTTCTCTCCGACGCTATGAGGGAAGCATATGGCGGCAGGGTTGTCAACTTGATAACTAAGCCCTCCGGCCCGCTTGGCCAGGAAGCCGTAGACTATCTTAACAATTCCCCAGACATAGATAGGCTGGAGGATGTTCAGAATGGTGCATTATACATGTTTTCTCCTTGGAAAAAGTTAAATCGCAGCGATGCTGAACAGCATGGCGATGGTTAAAGCAGTAGTGCTGATAAGGTGTAGGGCTGGAACCTACAAGGATGTTGTCAGAAGGCTTAGAGAATTAGAGAACGTCAAGCTGGTTTTTTCAAGCCTAGGCGCGTACGACGTGGTTTCTAAAGTGGAGGCGAATAATCTGGCTGAGATAGCCAAGGTAGTTCGCACAATAAGGTCTTTTAAAAACGTCAGCGCTACTGAAACTCTGGTCGAAGTGGAGGGGGAGAAATCCTAGATGACGTACAGCTGCGTCCTTATTAGCGTTGACGATGGGAAAATGGCTCAGGTCCTTGAAAAAATCAGAAAGATAGAAGGCGTAATCGATGTTTTCGAATGCTTCGGCAGGTTTGACATAGTTGCTATTCTTCAGGCGAACGATGTTTCAGAGCTTGCTCTGCTAACTGCAGAGATAAACT
>Ga0315298_1004389_pt1 | contig 21143 bp, 15 predicted proteins | sample WHS_1_MG_FD_203077 | JGI IMG/M metagenome (GOLD analysis project Ga0315298, IMG submission 203077) | Extremophilic microbial mat communities from Washburn Hot Springs, YNP, Wyoming, USA - WHS_1_MG | ecosystem: Environmental > Aquatic > Thermal springs > Hot (42-90C) | place: USA: Wyoming...
GGGGCCGGACTTTTGACCTGCTGGACCTGTCCAAGCGCCGGTCAGGCGGTCGAGGCTGGCCCGGGGCACCCGGATTTGGGGACAGGCACGATGTTTGGGGGCCGGCAGAGCAAATAGAGGGACAGACGCGATATTTGGGCCGGGCGACCGGACTTTTGACACATCGGAACAGACCCAGCGACCTGTCGAGTGGTCCAACCGGGCTGCGGCACCCACATATGGGGACAGGCACGATGTCCGGTATGCCGATCAGGAACGTTCAACGTGAAACGTTCAACTCTCAACTTTCAACGGGGTGACCGGAAGGGCGCATGGTGACCGGGATATGGGGACAGACACGGTGTTCTGCCATGGCGGGCTGGATATGGGACAGACACGGTGTTCTGCCGGTCGGCGGGCAAATAGAGGCACAGACACAACATTTGGCCCGGGGGGCCGGACTTTTGACCTGCTGGACCTGTCCAAGCGCCGGTCAGGTGGTCGAGGCTGCCCCGGGGCACCCGGATTTGGGGACAGGCACGATGTTTGGGGGCCGGCAGAGCAAATAGAGGGACAGACACGATATTTGGGCCGGGCGGTCGGACTTTTGACACGCCGACCCCGAAAAATATGCGGGCCGATCGTCTGGTGGGGGGTGGAAGGCGGTTTTTTGCATGAGCTTCGATTATATTTGCTTGCCGGCCCGAGACTCGCTGCTCACTCTTTTGGGCGGGCATGGTCAGGAAAAACACCAAAGACAAGAAACCGGTACGACGCGGTTCTGGGCGCGCAAAGCGTCAAACCAAGCGTCAACCGGACTCGTTGTCCACATTACAGAAGGAGGGTGCCAAGGGGGCTGTCAAGCCGGGATCGAAGCAGACAGCGCCGAGCGAGCAGGCTGAAACCAAAGCAGAGCCTGCGCAACCTGTTCATCTCGACGACATCCAGCAACGGGAAGAGTACGACGGTGACACGGCAATCAAGCTGTACCTGAGGGAGATCGGGCAGGTGAAACTGCTGACGCCCGAGGAGGAAATCGAGCTGGCCGCGAGAATCAAGAAAGGCGACAAGAAAGCTCGCGAGCGCATGATCAAGGCGAACCTCAGGTTGGTGGTGAAGATTGCGCACGACTACGACGGTTTGGGGTTGCCGTTGTTGGATTTGATAAACGAGGGCAATATCGGTTTGATGAAAGCGGTCGAGCGTTTCGATCCTGCAAAGGGCGGCAAGCTCTCGACATACGCTGCGTGGTGGATCAAACAATCGATCAAACGCGCTCTTGCAAACCAGTCAAAGACAATCCGGCTGCCGGTGCATTTGGTGGACAAGATATCGCGTTTGCGGCGCGTTGCGCTTCAGCTTCAGGAAGTGTTCGGTCGGGAACCGACAGACGATGAACTTGCGGAGGAACTCGGCATTCCGGCGCACCGGGTCGCACTGTTGCGGTCAATCGCCGCACGACCGACGTCATTGGACGCGCCGATAGGTGAAGACGAAACGAGCACCTTTGGCGAGGTTGTCCAGGACGAAAGAGCGGCGGATCCTTACGCGCAACTCGAAGAAAAGACCGTGACAGCAATGGTGACTGAATTGCTGAGCAGGCTCGATCCGCGCGAGCAGGAGATACTTCGCCAGCGGTTCGGTCTGGACGGCGAACCGGAAAAGACATTGGAGGAAGTTGGGGCTGACCTTGGGGTCACACGCGAGCGAATTCGCCAGATACAGAACATTGCTTTGTCGAAGTTGCGCCGGATGATCCAGAAACTGGAACAAACCGGTACTGCAAAGAAGTAAAGTGCGGACAAAACCATGAGTGAGCAATCGGCCATCATTCGAGAAATTGAAGCGGCGATTCGCAACATCCCGGACTTTCCGAAGCCCGGCATTCAATTCAAAGACATAACGCCTGTTTTGGCCGATCCACGGCTTTTTGCGGGAAGCGTCCGGCTTCTTGCGAGTTCAGCGGGCGGGCAGCGAATAGACGCAGTTGCCGGCATTGAAGCGCGCGGGTTCATTTTTGCGTCGGCTGTGGCATTGCAGCTTGGCGCCGGATTCGTTCCGGTGCGGAAGAAGGGAAAACTTCCGTACAAGAAGCTCGAAGCGAGTTACGATCTCGAGTACGGGACAAACACGATCGAGATGCATGTCGATGCAGTGAAACCCGGGAGCAAGGTGCTTCTTGTGGATGATCTGCTTGCGACGGGCGGCACAGCGGCCGCTGCAGCAGGGCTCTTGTACAAAGTCGGTGCGGAAGTTGTTGCAGTTTCATTTCTGGTGGAGCTGACGTTTTTGAACGGGCGCGAGCGACTCGGTGGCCATCAGGTTCGCTCGTTTATCCGGTATTGACCTGCTGCGTTCTGTTTGTCAAATGGCATACTCAATTGAAACCCGGGCAGGATGCTGTATTCGCCCGAGCTCAGACGCACTTGAGGCATGAGCTGGGCGCTGTCGATTGACATTGGCCTGTTCCGCTGGATCAACCAGGGCTGGGCAAACCCGTTTTTTGACTTTTTGATGCCGATAGCAAGCGGGAATCCGTTTTTTGCGCCGGCGCTGGTTGTGGTTTTGATTTTTCTGTGGCTGCGGGGAGGGCCACGTGGGCGGCTTTGTGTGGTGATGTTTGTTCTTCTTGCGCTGGTCTTGAACAACGTGATTGTTAGTGATTGGCTCAAGAAAGCGATTCAACGTCCGCGCCCGTTTGTTGATTTGCCGGACGTGCGGTTGCTGGTGGGACGCGGTTCGAGCTACAGCATGCCGTCGTCGCATGCGTCGAACTGGTTTGCGACTGCTGCGGTGGTGTGGGTGTATTACCGCCGGAGTTGGGTTTTCATGGTACCGCTTGCTTGTCTGGTATCGCTTTCGCGGATTTACAATGGGGTGCACTATCCTTCGGACGTTGCAGTGGGAGCGATGCTTGGCGTTGCGACAGGTCTTGGGGGTGTGTATGGGTTGAACGCCTGCTGGCAAATCATCGGTCCGCGGTGGTTCCCGATTTGGTGGAGGCAGTTGCCGTGCCTTGTTCGAGCCGAGTACAGGCGCGATCCAATGCTGTGGCGGCCCGGCGCTGCCGCGGTGCGGAATCCGGAAGTGGTTGAAGAACGGCAATGGATCAACCTCGGATACGCTTTGATTGCGGTGCTGTTTTTGGGTCGGCTTGCGTATTTACGGTCCGGGATCATCGAGCTCAGCAAGGACGAGGCCTACCAATGGTTGTGGTCGAAGCATCTTGATCTGTCATATTACAGCAAACCGCCGTTGATCGCGTGGCTTCAGTTTGTCGGGACACATCTGTTTGGCGACACCGAATTGGGCGTGCGCTTTTTCGCGCCGTTTCTTGCAGCGGTTGTGGCAATGATGGTTTTGCGGTTCATGGGACGCGAGGTTGGCGGGCGACCAGCGTTTTGGACTCTAATTGGGCTGAGCGCGGCGCCAATTGCTGTATTGGGCACGATTTTGTTCACTGTCGATGGGCCGCTGGTCTTCTCGTGGGTAGCGGCGATGATTTCCGGCTGGCGCGCGGTGCAGCGCGAGGGGCGCACGCGCGACTGGGTATGGACGGGGTTTTGGATCGGGCTTGGTTTTTTGAGCAAGTACGCTGGTTTGCTGCAATGGGTGCCGTTCATCCTTTGGATGCTTTTGTGGCCACGCGCGAGGATGCATCTACGGAAACCGGGGTTTTACATCGGCGTGTTGGTGAGTCTGGCTTTCACGATACCGGTCATTATGTGGAATGCGAACCACGACTGGATAACGCTTACTCACCTTCAAAGCAGAGCGGGCGTGACCGAACCGTGGCGGCCAACACTGCGTTTCTTTACCGACTTTGTTCTTGCGGAGTTTGCGCTGTTGAACCCGGTATTTTTCTGCGGCATGGTATGGGCGGGCGTTATCGCATGGCAGCGACGGAAGAGCAACCCGTTGTTGTTCTATTTGTTTCTGATGGGGGCGCCGCTTTTCATTGGTTTTTTGTTGTACAGCTTTCGGGCGCGTGTGTATCCGAACTGGATTGCGCCGGCGATTGTGCCGTTGTTTTGCATGCTGTTTGCTTGCGCACATTCGCGTTGGCAGGCAAACGCGCGGCTCCTGAGACGGTCTTTGATTATTGCGCTGGCAATTGGATTGCCGGTTGTGGCGGTGCTGCACAAGAGCGAACTGGTGAGCAAGCTTGTTGGCAAGCACCTGCCGCCTGAAGCCGATCCATTGCGCCGCGTTCGGGCATGGACGGAGACATCGAATGCAGTGGGCGAGGCGCGCAGGAAGCTCGAGTCCGAAGGCAAACCTGTTTTCGTTGTGTGCGCGCACTACGGAATCGCAGCTCAATTCTCGTTCTACATGCCGGAAGCGAAAGCGGCTGCGCGCAAGGACCCGATTGTGTTCTACCAAAGCAGTGCCGTGCCCGAGAACCAGTTTTACTTCTGGCCGGGGTACAAGGGGCGGCGCAGTGGTCAAAACGCAATCTACGTTGTCGAACTGGACCCGTACAAGCTCGGTTCGGGCTGGTTTTGGCAGTGGATTCGCGGAAAACCGATCTCACGCGCAACCGCTCCGCCTGACAAAGTCACCCCTCCACAACGGTTGTTCGATGAGTTCGAGTCGATCGAAGACCTTGGGATGCGGGAGATTGAATGGCGGAACCGCGGGGTTTACCGGCGCATTTGGCTGTTCGCATGCCGCAATTTGAAGTGATCAATGGACGGTTCAAGGGCATTGTTCCAAGTGCGCAACTACGATCTGGCATCGACACTGAACTCCGGCCAGGCGTTCAGGTGGATTCCTTATGGCGACGGATGGGAAGGAGTTGTCGGCAATCACTGGGTTTGGCTGCGACAAACCTCGACCGGCATTGAAGCCCAAACAGCGCGTCCAGTTCCCTGTTGGGATTGGCTGAGCGATTACCTGCAGGTTGATGTGGACTTCCGCTCGATATTGAGGTCCTTCCCCAAAGACCCCCCAATGCAAGCTGCGGTTCGTGAGTGCCGCGGACTGAGGCTTCTTCGGCAAGACACGTGGGAATGCCTTGCTTCGTTCATCTGCTCGTCGAGCAAGCAGATCGTGCAAATACGGCAGATTATTGCCATGCTGTGCGAACGTTACGGGCAGCCTGTGGACGTGCCGTCGGGACATCCACCTGCTTTCGCGTTTCCAAAACCAGCAACGCTGGCTCGATGCACCGAGAACGAACTGCGCGAGTGTCGTATGGGATTCCGCGCGCCACATTTGCGCGATGCAGCGATCGAGGTTGCGACCGGCAGACTGCGTCTCGAGACCCTTGCAGAATTGCCGTTGGACTCGGCGCGCCAGGCGCTTGTCAGATTGCGCGGGGTCGGCCTGAAAATCGCCGATTGCGTGTTGTTGTTCGGCGGAATCCATCCGCGGGCGTTCCCGATCGACACATGGATTCGACGCGCGCTTTCGAAGCTGTACTTCCCCGGCCGGCGCGTAACCGACAAACAGCTTCGCGAGTTCGCGGCTTCGCACTTCGGTCCATGGGCCGGTTACGCTCAGCAGTATCTCTTCCACTACACCAGAGTGATCTCAGATTGAAAACCAAGATCGAAGTCCTGTTTACGCCTGCAGATTTTGGCGCGTTGCCAAAGCGCGACCTTGCCAACAGCGTGTGCGTCGTGTTTGACGTCCTGCGCGCCACCTCGACCATGCTCACGGCACTTGCCAATGGCGCTGCAGCGGTCATCCCTGCGGAAGACATTCCCGAGGCACTTGAATTGCACAAACGCAACCCCGGCGCACTGCTCGCCGGGGAACGTAACGGTGTTCGCATACGCGCAGACCTGACAGGCAGCATCGATTTCGATCTCGGCAACTCGCCGCGCGAGTTCACGGCGGAACGCGTCGCGGGGCGGACGATCATAATGACAACGACCAACGGCACTCGAGCGTTGCGTGCCGCGGCATCAGCAAAACGCGTTATCGTTGGCGGATTCCTGAACCTGAGCGCGATCGCCACTGACGTTCAGGAGCATTATCATGATGAGCTCCTTGTGGTGTGCAGCGGCACGCTTGAACAGGCGTCGATCGAGGACGCACTGGCGGCAGGCGCACTCTGTGATTTGTTGTGGCATAGATACGCGCCCCGTGAAATTGCAGATTCGGCTCAGATGGCCCGTGAACTGTACCTCGCGCATCGCAACAATCTGTTGGCGGCGATGCTACTGTCGCGCAATGGACGACGCTTGCTGGGAATGCCAGAGCTTCGAGATGACGTGCCGTTTTGCCTTCAACGCGACACCATACAGCGCGTGGCTTTGTTGGGCGCCGACGGCGTAGTACAATTTGCGGATTCTTGATGAGCGCGGGTGATGTCGGTTGCGGGGCCGTTCATTATTCGAGTCTTGTGCGGGTAACGAGTTGTACGCGCCTGTCCTGAGCTCGGTTTCCACGCGCGAAACATCGTGCCTGGCACTTTATTCATTTGGGCAACAAAGTGCACATTCAACTTGCGAATGTATCCTCACCAAAAGCCCGATTCTACTGAGGCCTGACTTTCATGAAGATGATTTGGGCAGGGACTCAGCCCGGCCATTGGCCGAGAGGGCGGGCACGGGCAAGAATGACCGGCACCGCCGACGCAAAATCTTGTGGTTTTTCAGCAAGCCATTTTTCGACTTGATCGGGCATGAACCAGCCGCCGTCGTCGATTTCGACCGGGTGAAGTCTGAACGGTCCGTTATGGTGCGCACGATAGACCCAGACGAATTCGTGATCGGTTTCGGGGTGGGCCTCGACCTTGAACCATCGGATCAGGTTTGAAGGCGGTTTGACGCCGAGCTCTTCTTCGAACTCGCGAATTGCGGCGGTGTCGTAGTCTTCACCGTGATCGACGTGGCCGGATGCAGATGAATCCCAAAGGCCGGGTTGTCGGTCCTTTTTCATTGATCTTTTCTGCAGGAACAGTTGGCCAACATCGTTGAAGACGAGTATGTGGACGGCGCGGTGCAGCAGGCCGAGCGCGTGAACTTCGCGTCGTGGCCTCACTGCAATCACGCGGTCCTGGTCGTCAACCACGTCGAAGAGATCTTCGGATTTGGATCCGGGCTGTTGCTTTTGCATGCGGTTTGAAAACGATAGAACGGGAATCGACGTCCGCAAATCCAAAATGAAATCGACTTGGTATCTCGAGCCCCAAGAGGGCGGGCTCTTCATGGTCTGACGACGTCAAGACGCGCTTGATCCGGAGAACTCACCGGTCAACCGCCCATGCGCGCGCAGACCGTGATCCAGTGAAGCTTCCGGACTGGTGACGAGGGCCGGGCGTCGAGAGCGACGAAAGCCGGTTGGGCATTCTGCCTCAGAACATCGTGTCTGTCCCCATATCCCTCTTCACCATGGGCCCTTTCGGTCACCCCATTGAACGTTGAGAGTTGAACGTTGCACGTTGAACGTTCCTGATCGGTATATCAGACATCGTGTCTGTCCCTCTATTTGCACCGCCGGTGCCCAAGCACCGTGCCTGTCCCCATATCTGGCCGCCTCGCCGGCTTTGGACCGTCCGAGCGGCGCTTGGCCAGGTCCGGCGGATCAAGAGCCGGGTCGTCCTAATTCCGTGTCGTAACTCCGTGTCTGTCCCCATATCTGGGTCCTGCAGCCAGCCTCGACCGTCCTCCCGGCAATTGGGCAGGTTCAGCGGGTCAAAAGTCCGGTCGCCGAAACTCCGTGTCTGTCCCCATATCCCGCCCGCCATGCGTCCTTTCGGTCACCCCGTTGAAAGTTGAGAGTTGTCAAATTTCGTGTCTGTCCCCATATCCGGGCGCCACAGCCGGCTTTGGACCGTCCGAGCGGCGCTTGGCCAGGTCCGGCGAATCAAGAGCCGGGTCGTCCTAATTCCGTGTCGTAACTCCGTGTCTGTCCCCATATCTGGGTCCCGCAGCCAGCCTCGACCGTCCTCCCGGCAATTGGGCAGGTTCAGCGGGTCAAAAGTCCGGTCGCCGTAACTCCGTGTCTGTCCCCATATCCCGCCCACCTTGCGCCCTTTCGGTCGCCCCGTTGAAAGTTGAGAGTTGAACGTTTCACGTTGAACGTTCCTGATCGGTATATCGGACATCGTGTCTGTCCCTCTATTTGCACCGCCGGTGCCCAAGCACCGTGCCTGTCCCCATATCTGGCCGCCTCGCCGGCTTTGGACCGTCCGAGCGGCGCTTGGCCAGGTCCGGCGGATCAAGAGCCGGGCCGTCCTAATTCCGTGTCGTAACTCCGTGTCTGTCCCCATATCCCGCCCGCCATGCGCCCTTTCGGTCACCCCTTTGAAAGTTCAGAGTTGAGCGTCGGACGTTGAACGTTCCTGATCGGTATATCGGACATCGTGTCTGTCCCCATATCTTGAAATGCGAATGTGCCCGAACAAGAAGCCCGGTTTAACTCGGGTCTGGCCAAGTCGGCGAACACTATTCCTGCGGATAAACGAGCACCCGGTCGTGCACAAGAATGGCAAGATCGTTGCGACCGTCACCGGTCAGGTCGACCACGACGGCTTCGCGAGGTTCAGGTATGTCCGGGCGGCGGCCTTTGAAGGTTCGTTCTTCGAACACCTGCCAGCGATTTGCCGGAACTAGCCGGTGGGGCGGTTCGTAAGTCACGATGTCGAGGTGGTTCTTGGCGGTTTCGAGGAACACCAGATCTTTGCGACCGTCGTGATCGAGGTCGCCTGAAGTGACGTCGTGAAGGTACCCGTCTTTGATGGGTGTTTCGTAATCGTCAAGCCGTGTGAGCTCCCAGACATCGCCGAACAACGGGAGCCATGCTGCTGTGTTGAGTCCGAAGCATGTGACCGTGTTTGCGTTAGTGGCTGCAAGGGCAATTGTCGAGATTGCGGTGAAATCTGACACTGGCAACTCGATATTGCGGACGGTTTGCCAAACGGCTGTTGAATTGCGGCTGCAGAGTGTCAGGGCCCGTCGGTCTGCATCGAGCAGGAACAAGTACGCGACGTTATTGGTTTGGGTTTTGAGTTGTGCGGCGCCAATTATGCGCGAGCTGCTCGATACGCCGTTGATTTGTTCTTTTACCCTGAAAGTGTGAGAGGGTCTGTTTGTGGAGCCTTTCAAGGAGGGGTCCTGTTGGAGCACGACGGCTCTGACGAAGTTTTTCTGGGCCAACAGAAGCTCATCAAATCCGTCCCCGTCCACATCTGCAGTTGAAACCCATGGTTGTTCGGAGCTGCCACCGGGTGGTGCAACGTCGTGTTCCTCGAACTGCTCGTCGTCGGTCTGGAGCAAGACCTTCATTTTTTCATATGGGATGAGCACGACGAGGTCCTTGCGGTTGTCCTGGTTGATGTCGTGTATGACGAGGCTGGTTGGGTTTGCCTTGAACGATTCGCTGAGCTTTTGGCGTTTGGCGGAGCCGTTCGCGTGTCGGACCTGCAATTCACGTTTGCCGTCAATATCGACGATTGCAGTCAAGACCGGCTGTTCGCGCTGATACAGTTGGCCCACGGCCATGGCAAGGGGGCGTCCTTCCAGCGGCAGGATGTTCGGGAAAGGGATACGTCCGGTTTGATCGAGTCTGCTTACGCCGATCTGCCGTTCGTCTATGCTGAGGAGGAATATTTCAGGTGTACCATCACCGTCCCAATCGCAGACTGCGATTTCAGCCACGCCAGTGAATGTTGGGAAAGTGCGTGCCGAGGAAAGCGATCCGTTGGGTTGTTGGAGGAAGACACTGAGCTGGCCGCTGTCCGGTTCTGCCACCAACAGATCGGAGAGACTGTCGCGGTTGATATCGGCCCATGTTATGCCGCGGCGGCTTTTGGTTGTTTTGATGAAAGGCAGGATGTTGAACTGTCCTTGGAGGAAGGTTGTGTTGATGGGGTCGGCCTTGCGCTTGGCGAAGTGAGAGACCTGCGCGCGCCCTGATTTTGCCGCGATGGTGATGACTTCGGTTTTGCGGTCACCATCGAGATCGTCCATCCAATACGACCGAATCGGGGTCAGTGGGAAATGGAATTCCGGGCCGAGCTGCCCTGAAGGTCCCTGTAGGCGGAACCTGAACGGGTAAGCGTGTTCCCAGTTGACCAGCATGAGGTCGGATCGGGCGTCGCCGTCGATGTCGAGTATCTGCACTGCTTTGACGTTTCCCGAATATGGGATTTTTTCGGGTTCGGCGAGCGTGCCGTCGGGTTTCTGGGCGAGGAAGTAGATGACGTTTTCAGCGAGCATGACGAGGTCTTCACGCCCGTCGCCGTTAAGGTCGCCGTTGGCGAGGGCATTTGGATCAAGCAGGCCATCGTCCATGGTCCAACGTCGCGGAGTACTCCACGATCCTTCTTTTTGGTTGTACTGGACCAGGAGTTCCTTTGGAACGCCGAAATAGGCGATGTCGGGCCTGCTGTCGCCGTTCAAGTCGGCCACTGCCAGAGCCGATATTGTTTTTTCGGAGGCGATGGACTCGATGCGGAACCGGGCGTCGGGCGGCAACTCATTCAAATCGCGCTTGACCTTGCGGGCAGGGGCGACGTTGGTTTTGCCGGTCTGGTTGTAGAGGATGTTGATTCTTGACCTTGCGTTGTTAACGACAATGAGGTCTGTCAAACCGTCACCGTCGATATCGGCTGCACGCAGTTGACTGATCAGATTGTCGATGGGAAAGATTTCAGGTCCCAAAAACCCGAAGCGATTGGTTTCGTCGGCTCGGAGAGAAATCCCGGAGACGATGAGGATTCCGACGATGCCCAGAATAAACTGCAAAACCGGGTGTGCAGTGCGTGCAGGTGCCGCGCATTCTGGCGGGTTTATGCCTGATCGGCGATTAATGGCCATAACGAGCTGTTCATGCCCCGAGTGCGGCCAAAGGCTACTTCGAGGCACCTGACGAGCCTCGCGTTTGGAGCAGCTTTTCGAGGTCCGGGTTGGCGGGCTGACCTGCTTGGCGGGCCCTGTCGTAGTGGTACTTTGCCAGCTCCATGTAAGGTGGCGTTTGTGTGGCGTAAACGATGGCGAGGTTGTGGTGTGCTTCGGCGTAGTTGGGATCAAGCTGGACTGCTCGGCGCAGGGCAGCTTCTGCGGGGGCACGCTGGCCTTTTTGGCTGAGAGTCACCCCAAGGTAGTTTTGTGTTTGTGCATTGTCGGGGTCAAGCTGGGCGGCGCGACTGAGGATATCGAGGGCTTCATCGTACCTGCCCTGGCGAAACCGCAACAGACCCTGCAGCGACAATGTCTGGGCGTCGTTTGGATCAACGGCGAGGGCACGCGCCAAAACCGCGTCGGCGTCGTCCAAGCGGTTGGCATCGATGTATGTGGCAGCAAGGTTGTCAAGAAGGAGGATGTTTTTCTCGTCTTGTGCGAGGGCTTGTTTGAATTTTTGCTCTGCTTCTTCGAAGCGGCGGTTTTGGACGGCACGCTGGGCCTCGGCAACAAGGGTCGCCGCGGATGCCGGTATTTGGCGAACGGACCTGACCGGGGAGGTTGTCTGCTGTTTCTGTGAGGAGGCCGTCTGTTTGAACAGCGCCATTTCCTCCGGTGTGTATGGCACCGAGCGAGCCTCGTAAACCTGAAGGCGAGCGCGCAATATCGAGAGTTCTTCTGCGACCTGTTCCTTGGCGGTGGGGCTTTTGCTTTTCTTCAAGTTTTCGAGTTCACGGCTCAGGACGTTTACGCGTTTTCGCAAATCGTCGCGTTCGCGTTCGAGGGCGCGGAGTTTTTCCTTGTCGGCAGCGCGGGCGAGTTTTGTTTCGGAGGTTTTGGGTTTGGAAGCGGATTCGACGGGTGCTGCAACGGCGGGTGTGGCGGCGGGCGTTGCAGTGGGGATTGAAGCGGGGGTTGTGGCAGGTGCAGGCGCGCTTTTGAGAGACAGTTCAGCGATCCTTTTTTGCAGGGCTTCTTTCTCGGCACGGAGCGCTTCGGAACGGGATTGTTCGGCGGTCAACGCACGTTGTGCTTCGTCGAGTGTCCGTTTCAGCACGGTCATCTGCTCTTGCAGGGAGTCATTGGCGGTCGCGGGTTTGGTTTCGGTCGGTACAGTCGCTGATTTCTTTGTGTGTTCGGCCCGTGCACTGGATCGTTCGCGGGCTTTTTGCAACTCCCGCTCCAAATCGGCTTTTTCCCGGGTTAGTCGTGCGACCATGTTGGACTGACGTTCGAGGGATTTTTGGGCTTCGCGGAGGGCTTTTTGAGCGGATTCGAGCAAAGCGGGATCGACAGCGCGCTGAATTTGTTGTTGGCGCGTTGCGATATCCTGATGGAGCCTTGCGTTTTCGGCTTCGAGTTCCTTGATTCGGGCCTCGGCGCGTGCCAGCTCACGCGGGTCTGCTGCTGCGGGTTGAACTGCCAGAGCCTCTCTAAGCTTTGCTTGGAGGATGTCACGTTCGCGTCTCAATTCCTGAAGCTGCATTTCCAGAGCAGCGATTTGCTGAGCCTGAACAGGGGCTGCGACTGCGATTTCGGATGGTTTTTCGGGGGTGGGGGTTGGCTGGGAAGGCTGTGGCGTGATTGGAGGGGGCGTTGGCGAAGGGGCGGGCGCGGTTGTTGGTGTGGGCTCCGTTGGCTGCGGGGTTGGCGTGGGCGATTCTTTGGGTGGGGCAGCGGGCTGCGGGGTTGGCGCCGTTGGTTCCCGAGTGGGCGGGGCTGGTGGCTGAGTCGGGGTGGAAGGAGTTTCGGGTTGGTCTGGTTTCTTTGTCTCCGGGGTAGTTGCAGGTTTGGTTTCTGCGGCTTTTTTCTCATCAGGCAACGGGCCGATTTGCTCGGCGATGTAGCCGAGCCTGTACTCGAGTATTTTGGGATTCCAATATGGGTATTCGGACTTGATTCTCAGCAGTATGTTTCGGGCTTGTTCGTACTTTTCCCGCGCCTCGAGCCGGCGACCGGTATCCCGGAGGACATCTGCCTGCTGGATCAAGCTGTAGAAATCAATGAAGAGATCGTCCGGGCTCTGGCCGCGCAAGGTCAGTGTGCCGGCGATCAAAGTCAATCCGACCACCAGAAATATCAAGCGTCGCATGAGATATATTCTAACGCCTCTGGTATGGGTTTGGCAACCCGATTGCCCGGCGCTTTGCGATTGGCTGGCGTTTTACTCCTCTCGATCGCGCCCAGTGTTGGTAACGATCTTTGTTACCTCGATCTGGTGTTGGAACCAATCGCTGAAAGCCCGGTACTGCTCTGAATCGCGCATGCTGGCAAGGAATTTTGGCAGTTCCTGTTTCAGTTCTTCCTTGTCGGCCTGCTTGCGCTGGCGCACGTACATCACAACAGCACCGTCACGAGACGGAACCACACGGCTGGCTTTGCCGGGTTCGACGCCCATGACAGCGGACTTTGCCAGGTTCAGGTCGATCCGCCGGTCCCAATTTGTGACTGTTTGGCTGGACATGGAAAAGGGCGGTAGTTTGATTGGCGTCACTTGCTCTTCTGAGCAGACTGCTTCGAACGTCTTGCCATTGGCGAGGCTGTTGGTGAGTTTTGTCACAAAATTCGTGGCTGCCTCCCGCGCGAGCCGCAGAGATTCGTCCCGGCGGAAATCCTGTTCGACATGGGCGCGAATGCTATCCAGTGAGGGCACGTGGCTGGGGAAACGCTCTTTGAGTGCAATAATATAGACCGCATCGTCTCCCCGGATGGGCGAAATAGCGACTGGTTCTTCAGGAGTCAGTTTGAAAGCGAGATCGACGAAGCCCTGCCGGACTTTGAGTCCTGCGGGCCCCTGATTTTCGGAGAAAGCTTCGGTTTGTCCAACGATGAGGCCCTTTTCAGATGCGAGTTTGACGAGTTTCTCGACGGAAAGCGGCCTCATGTTCTCGAGTTCTGTGGCGAATTTTGCGGCGGCTTTGTGGGCTTCAGTCAGAGCCTGGCGATCGCGCAATGACTCGCGGAGTTTGGCTTTGGCGGCTTCAGGTGACAGGACCTGCCCGTTGGTGTCTGTGAAACTGGCAGGGTTATTGGCCAGATAAACCCGGTCGATTTCCGCGGCCAGATTGGTGCGTTTTGCCAGTTCGGCATCAGCGTCAGCAAGGTAGTTTGTGAGAGGGAACAGGACGTACTGGAGCTGAACACGTTCGGGGATTCGGTAGATGCTTTGTCGGTTTGTGTAATATTGCGCCAACTTCGCCGGATCCATCTGAACCGAGAGCAGATAATTGGTCGCCGAGAACAACACTGCGTCGGCCTCGATCAGCTCTTTGGATTCACGCAGGAGGTCCTCGGCTGCGCGTGGCGGAATCAACCGACCGGTCACGCCTGCCAGGGACGCGAGATGGTTGATGGCGATCTCATGCTTGATGAACAGGTGGAGGTCTTCTTCTGTGACACGATGGCGTTTCAACTCGCGGAGGAGCTGTTCGTATTTGGCTTTTGCTGCGGCGCTTGAGCTGCCGCCGCCAAGGTTCTCAAGAATCCATGCTGCCACGGCGGACTCGTCCGGATTGATCTTGAGTTCGCGGATTCTGTCGAGCAGAACGAGGCGGTTTCTGGTTTCGCGTTCGACGGAGAAACCGGCCTGTCTGGCTTCGACTGTTCCGGGCCAGGTGCCGTGGCGCAAGAAGAACCCAAGATGTGATTCAAGATAGGCCTGGGCGTACTCCTTGCGGCTGATGGGGCGTCCATGAATGGAGCCGAGGTCCGACTGCCGGAAACCGGCTCTGTCGGATTGACGCGCTGTGGGCGTGAAATAGATTACAAAGCTTACGATGACTGCGGCGATAATGAACGCCCACAGCCAGGTCTGGTGTTTCCGAATCGTTGCAAACATGGCTCAAACAAAGCCCAAACCCTAACGTGCGAGCTCCAAGCGGGTCAAATGCAAAAAGCAATGCCGAAGGAATCGCTTGCCACGCCCGAGTTGTCGCTTTACCAATTCCACATGCAAATCCCACTGGTGATGACCGTGGTTGGCCAGGACAGGCCCGGGTTGATTGAAGCCATCGCGCGCCTTGTACGACAACACGGTGGCAACTGGCTCGAAAGCCGCATGTGCAGGTTGGGGGGTGAGTTTGCCGGCATTCTCCGCGTGAATGTCCCGATGGAAAAAAAAGATGTGTTCGTACAGTCTCTGGCAGGGCTCAAAGCGGAGGGTTTGACAGTTGTTGTGCAGCCGGACGTCGCCATGCCGCAGAAACCCGGCAGCGTGGCATTGCTGAGCCTTGTAGGACAGGACAGACCGGGAATTGTGCGTGAGATATCGCATGTGATCGCACAGCACTGCGTAAACATTGAGGAATTGGAAACCGAGTGTTCCAGCGCGCCGATGTCGGGTGAAACGCTGTTTTCAGCAAGTGCGCGTCTGTTTATCCCGCAGAGCTGTGACGTCGCCAAACTGCGGGCCGATTTGGAGCTGATCGCGGCAGACCTTCAGGTCGAGATTCACTTCGAAAAAGCAAAAGAAACCAAATGACAGCGATGACATCTGATTCAGGCAATTGTCTCCCACGACGAAGCTTCCTGAAACTGTCTGTGGCGGGTGCCGGTGCGTTTGCTACAGGCGGCGCGAGCACAGCCAACGCAGCAGACAAGAGCGGCGTAATCGGACAACCCCTGCCAATAAACAAATCGTTCGAGTTCGGTAAACACACGTATGCCGGGCCGTACACGGGTTCTTTTCTGGATCGCGTCGCTTTTCCCATGGGTGGGATGGGAGCCGGCATGATCTGCCTTGAAGGCACTGGCGCCCTTTCGCATTTCTCTTTGCGGCACAAGCCGGAGGTTTTCAATGAGCCCTGTGTGTTCGCCGCAATATGCGTGAAGGGAAATCCGAACGTGGCGCGGGTGTTGGAAGGGCCGGTGCCGGGCTGGAAACTGTTCGGCCGACCGAACACAGGCAACGGCGCGCCAGGGACGACCCTTGGTCTTCCTCGGTTCAGAAAAGCTGCGTTTGTTGCCCGATTTCCTTTTGCAACAGTGACGCTGGAGGACCATTCGGTGCCACTGGCAGTTGAAATCACAGGATGGAGCCCGTTTGAACCCGGCAACGCCGATGCAGCAAGCCTTCCCGTGGCCGGCCTTGAATACAAATTCACAAACAAGAGTCGCCGGCCAATCGAAGCCGTGTTCTCATTTAATGCGAAGAATTTCATGGCAATTGGCGGCAACCCGCAGGCCGTCAAGCCCGTTAACGGCGGTTTCATGCTTTGGTCGGGACCGGGCACGGACAAGCCGTGGGAGGAAGGCGCATTTACAGCGACTGTGTCTGAGCCGAACGCAAAGGTAAACCACGCGTGGTTCCGCGGAGGATGGTGGGACCCGCTGACAATGGCGTGGCGCGACGTCGCGAACGGTGCGTGTTACGACCGGCCACCGGCGAGCGAAGGCGGGCCTTCGCCCGGCGCAACGTTGTTTGTCCCGATCACATTGCGACCTGGCCAGAGCAAGACGATTGTGCTGCGGCTGGCATGGTACGTCGGTTCAACCAACTTGAGAATCGGCAAAGACCCAAAGAACGGGGAAGCGGCTCCGGACCAATACAAGCCGTGGTACGCAGGGAAGTTCCCGAACGCCGAAGCTGTGACTGATTACTGGCGCGAGAATTATGCGGAACTGCGCTCACGCAGCATCAGGTTCAGCAACTGCTTTTACAGTTCAACTCTCCCGCCCGAGGTGATCGAAGCGGTCGCAGCCAACCTGACAATCCTGAAATCGCCGACGGTGCTTCGCCAGGCCGACGGACGACTCTGGGGTTGGGAGGGGTGCAGTGACAACTCGGGGTGTTGTCATGGTTCCTGCACGCACGTTTGGAACTATGCACAGGCGATACCGCATCTGTTTCCGGCGCTCGAACGCACATTGCGCGAGACTGAATTCGGACCCTCACAGGACGAGCGCGGCCATCAGCAGTTCAGAAGTTCGTTGCCGATCCGGCCGGTCGTTCATGATTTCCATGCAGCGGCTGATGGTCAACTTGGCGGCATAATGAAAGTCCATCGCGATTGGCGGATCAGTGGCGACACTGAATGGTTGCGCAAGCTCTGGCCGCAGGTCAAAAAAAGCCTCGATTACTGCATCAACGAGTGGGACCCAGACCGAAAAGGCTGGCTCGAAGAACCTCACCATAACACCTACGACATTGAATTCTGGGGACCGGACGGGATGTGCACCAGTTTCTACGTCGGCGCATTGAAAGCTGCCGTGGCCATGGGCCATGCACTGGGCGACGATGTCTCCGGTTACGAAACATTGCTCGAGCGCGGATTGAAACGGATGGAACAGGAGCTGTTCGACGGCGAGTATTTCATTCAGAAAATCCAATGGCAGGGCCTGCGCGCAAAAAACCCCGTCGAAGTGCAAAGCTTCGGCGGTGGGTACTCTCCCGAAGCGCTTGCTCTCATGCAAAAGGAAGGACCAAAATACCAATACGGCAAAGGATGCTTGTCCGACGGCGTGCTTGGGGCGTGGCTGGCGATGGTGTGCGGGGTGGGCCATGTCCTTGATGCGCGCAAGGTGACCAGCCATCTCGAATCGGTTCATCGTTACAACTTCAAAACTGACCTTTCGGAGCACGCGAATCCGCAGCGGCCTTCGTACGCCTGCGGTGCAGAGGGCGGGCTGTTGCTCTGCACATGGCCAAAAGGCGGCGAACCTTCGCTCCCGTTTGTCTATTCCAACGAAGTCTGGACGGGCATTGAATACCAGGTTGCGTCGCACCTCATGATGTCGGGCAAGGTGAAGGAAGGGCTGGAAATCGTCAGGGCTTGCCGGGATCGCTACGACGGTCGAATCCGCAATCCCTTCAATGAATACGAGTGTGGTCACTGGTACGCGCGGGCGATGTCGAGCTATGCTTTGTTGCAGGGGCTCTCCGGGGCCCGCTACGATGCCCTCGAAAAGGTTCTGCATTTGCAGCCGTCGCTGAAAGGGGATTTTCGTTGTTTCATTTCCACTGCGACAGGCTATGGCACGGTCGGCGTCCGGAAGGGCAAACCGTTCGTCGAGGTCGTGTCGGGCACAATACCTGTCACCCGAATTGAATACAGGGCCGCAGGAAAGTGAGTGATTGAAATTGGTCGAGGCAAGGGCATCCTACAGCCATGCGGAACCGAATTTGTCCGGCCATTCTGTCGCTGATGGCCCTGGTTGAATTGAGCGCGCCCGTTCTCGGTGAAATCGACGTTGCCCATGTTTCAGCCGGACTGCAAAACCCGGTTGCCGGGGACACACGACAGTTGCATCCAACCGCCATGATATTGCCAGCGGGATCGGATGCATCAACCGCTCCGCCGACATTTGTGCAAACGCCGGTTTCAATCACGCGGTTCTTGAATGGGACCGCCCATTTCAAAGCTGTCGCAGTAGGAGCCGAACCGCTCGAATTTCAGTGGACGCACGGCGCTGAAATCCTGCCGGGCGCGACCCGCCCTGAACTTGAACTGACAGACCTGCAGTGGTCTGACGCCGGCAACTACACCGTCAAGGTGTCCAATCGATACGGCAGTTCAGAAGCTACAGCGACATTGACACTGATCGCTCCGACGAAGCTGGCCGAAGTGGCAGTCGGACTGGGACCGATCGGTTACTGGCGCCTCGACGAAGCCGACCGAACCATCGTTTATGATTACTGGGGCTGCAGGGATGGCAAGGCGAGCGCGGCGGTGTCAACCGGTTTGCCAGGCCCCGCCCCCAATGCCGCCAAGGGTTTCGAGGACAACAACACCGCTTTCGGGTTCGATGGCACAAACAGCGTCGTCGAGATTCCGCCTCTGAACATCAGCAGAACTGCAATGACAATCCTGGCGTGGATCAAACCCAACGGTCCCCAGGACGATTATGATCCGATTGTTTTCTGTCACGGCGGCAACACTGCCGCGGGGCTGACATTCCAGCGCGGCGGACAGCTCGGGTACTGGTGGAACAACGCGGCGAGCACGTTTAATTGGGCTTCAGGGTTGTACCCGGCCAATGACATTTGGAACTTCGTTGCACTTGTCGTCGAACCGCGAAAGGCGACAATCTATCTCGACGACCTCTCCGGCTTCGGACTGCACTCGGCAGTGAACGTCGCTCATCATCCGCCGGAAGAATTCGACGCGTTTCTCGAGCTCGGCGCCGATGTCAACACCGGCAGATTCTTCAAAGGCGCAATCGACGATGTCGTGATCTACGATCGCGCTTTGACCGACACCGAGATACGCTCGATACGCGATGCGGGTGTCAAGGGAACCTTGGCCCATACCCAGGTCGCAATTGTTGAGCAACCCAAGAGCCAAACCATCATGGCCGGCTCCAGCCATGCTTTGCGACCAAAATTGATCGGCTCACAGCCGCTCTCGTTCCAATGGAAAAAGGATGGCCAGCCCATTCCCTCAGCCACCAGAAGCTGCCTGCTTTTCGACCGCGCCACAGAGGCCGACACCAGCACGTACCAGCTTTTCGTGACCCAGGGCGCCACAACCATTGCGACCGACCCGGTCAATCTCATCGTGCAACCTGTGTCCTCCTGCCTGAACCTTGCCAAAGACCTGGTTCTGCACCTGAAATTTGACGGCGATTACAGGGATTCCTCCGGACACTCCAACCACGGCTCCCCGCGGGGCAATCCCGAAATCGTTCCGGGCAAAATCGGCAGTGGCGCTTTGCGCTGCAGCACCATGGTCCAAAACAGCATGGTCACTGCAGCCAATTACGTGTCCCTTGGCATTCCAAGGGACCTTGATTTCGGTCCTGGACAGAACTTTACAGTTGCGTTCTGGGTAAAATTCACCGGCAACCCCGGCGACCTGCCGTTCATCGCCAACAACAGTTTTTCAACCGGCGACATCGGCGTAACCATCGCCCCGTCATACCAACACGCTTCATGGTCATGGGGATTCAACAACGCGCTCGCACCTCAACCATGGCCGGGCATCGCCATCTGCGGCCCTACCTCAAGCGACTTGAATGACGGAAACTGGCATCACATCGTTCATGTGTTCGATCGGACTGGCGACGCGATCACATGGCTGGACGGCGTAAGAACAAATGCAACCCCAATCGCCGCGGCTGCCGATTGGGATTTCAGAACCCGCATGGAATGGACCATCGGCCAGGCAGGCGGCCACTACGCACAACAAGGCACATTTGTTATCGACGACCTCGGCATCTGGCGACGACCGCTGACCGACCTCGAATGCCAGAGCATTTACATTTACGGTGAAAAACTCGGCGCGAGCTTTGAGAACGTCATCCCGCCGAAAATCACAATACAAGTTCGCGCTGCGCACGGCGCGGTTGTGATCGAGTGGCCCTTCGGAATTCTCGAGTCTGCTGCCAGCCCGGAAGGACCGTGGTCAACCGTGTCCGGCGCTTTCCCTTCCATACTGCAATTGGCGCCATCCGAGCACGCGAAATTCTATCGCGTGCGGCTTTAGCCCGAGCAGTTTAATGAAAGGCAGGGCGTTCAGCCCTGAATGCGCGCTGAATGCAAGGTTTTCTGCCCAAACCTCCGCTCAAGGTCGAACGCGGGTCATGGACCTTGCGGCGGCTTGCATACGGTTCGCAGTTAAAGGAACTGTTTCTCGCAGAATTGCACGCCAGTTAAATTCTTGGTTTTATGGCACTTTTTGCCACAAAGGAGCTGGCTGCTCCTTCCAATGAGTTAGTGCCGCACGGTACCCCGAAATGGGGACAGACACGATGTCCGATATAATTATCAGGAACGTTCAACGTGCAACGCTCAACTCTCAACTTTCAACGGGGTGACCGAAAGGGCGCATGGTGGGGCGGGATATGGGGACAGACACGCAATTTGGCGGACCGGACTTTGGCCCGGTGGACCTGAGCAAGCGCCGGCCGGGCGGTCCAAGGCGGCGCGGCGCCCCGGCATGGGGACAGACACGATTTTCGCTATTGCAATCAGGAACGTTCAACGTGCAACGCTCAACTCTCAACTTTCAATGGGGTGACCGAAAGGGCGCATGGTGGGGCGGGATATGGGGACAGACACGATGTTTGGGCGGACGGCGGAGCAAATAGAGGGACAGACACGATATTTGGCCCGGGCCGCCGGATTCTTCACACGCGCAGCGAGATGTGGGGACAGACACGATGTCCGGTATACCGATCAGGAACGTTCAACGTGAAACGTTCAACGCTCAACTTTTAACGGGGTGACCGAAAGGGCGCACGGTGGGCGGGATATGGGGACAGACACGATGTTTGGGCGGACGGCGGAGCAAATAGAGGGACAGACACGATATTTGGCCCGGGCCGCCGGATTCTTCACACGCGCAGCGAGATGTGGGGACAGACACGATG
>Ga0315298_1004390_pt1 | contig 21142 bp, 16 predicted proteins | sample WHS_1_MG_FD_203077 | JGI IMG/M metagenome (GOLD analysis project Ga0315298, IMG submission 203077) | Extremophilic microbial mat communities from Washburn Hot Springs, YNP, Wyoming, USA - WHS_1_MG | ecosystem: Environmental > Aquatic > Thermal springs > Hot (42-90C) | place: USA: Wyoming...
TCAGCTCCCTAGTGGTTGGATAAGCGAGGAAGAGGGGGTGTTTTGCGGCAGCGGCTTGCTGATCAACCAGAAGGCGGTGCTGGAGGAATATGCCTTAAGCCCGAAGCCAGACCAAGGCTGGCAGGAGTTCCTGAAGTCGCTGGCTCAATGGCTCGCCGCCAAAGCGCTTCCGCAGGACACCGCTTACGCATGGTGGCGCCAGAAGATGTGGCACCAAGAGCAGAAGGAGGGCAAGGTAACGAGCGAGAGCGGCTTGGTGCTGGTGGCCGACGAAGTGTTCAACGCCTTTGTCCGGCTGAACACGGAAATCCAGACTCACGTGCAGATCGGCCCAACCGGGACGGTCGCCGAAGGCCCTTGGAACGAGGAGTCGCTGCCAGCCGATACCTTGCTCTACACGGTTATCACGGTGCCCAAAGCCCTCGATGGCTGCCAGACGACCTTCCCGGATCCCAACAAGGCCCTGGAGTTCTTAAAGAAAGAGCTGGAAGCAGTGGGCAGCTTCCAACTTTGCGGAGACCGCAGCCTGGGCAAGGGGATTGTCCGGGCGCGATGCCTGTGCTAGGAGTTAATATGCCTCAGCGAACCCTCGACCAGAAGCGGGCACAAACCGCCCTGACATACATCCGGTCGTTGCTTGAAGAGTCAGACAAGGAAGCCCGAGCTAGGTATCTGGGTGAGATCAAGCAAGCGCCGGGCCTGATTGCGGTGAACGGACTCGTACCCGCGCTGCTACACCTGAAAGGGAGCAAGATTCGCGAGCATATCGAAGCCTGGCTCACCAGCGAGGAAGCACCTGTGAGCTGGAAGCCCGAAGAGGGGCAGAGTGATGTCTCGGAGCGTCTGCTCTCGCAAGAGGCCGCCGTTTACCGCCAAGCGACCGAGGAAGCGCTTCGCTTCACGGCCTGGCTGAAGCGTTGGGCGCAAGCTTACCTCGAGGAGGTCGAAAGTGCCGGACAAGCGGCGGAAAAAGGGCCGTCAGCCTGAGGCGCGAGCCGAAGGGGCCCAACGGCAGGCCGGAGGGGCCGGCGCCGTTCAGACCCCGTTGCTTGCACACCGCAAAGAGCTGATGGCTTTACTCGAGCGCGCCAACGGGTGCAGCAATTTCGCCTTACTGCTTTACCGCTTCGCCGATGGCTCCACCAAGGAGAAGCGACAGACCCTCTCTGCCGCTCTGGCGGGGTGCGGCAATGCGGCCCTGGGGAAGCTTTCCGGCCTTTTGGATGGCATTCAGCAACGCCAGGCCGCCGCGCTAGCCGGTTTGCAGGAGCAGAAATTTCACTGCGAAGAGCTCAAGGCTAAAGTCGCCTGGCGGCTGGTCATTGGCGGCAGCTACGGGAAAGTCTGGGACACCAGCCTTCAAGTGCATCCTCTTTACGGGGTCCCGTGCCTGCCTGCCAGCAGCATCAAGGGCATGCTGGCCCATTTCGTCGAGGAAAATTACGCCTCCGACAGCGATAGGACCCGGATTTTTGGAACCACGGATCGCCAAGGTGAAGTGATCTTTCTGGATGCCTTCTGCTGCTCCGGGGCAAGGCGGTATTTCGAGGAAGATGTCATCGGCAAGCATTACCACGAGTACTATGAAAAAGATCCGCCCGGTGTGCCGGCCGATTATTGCGAGCCGGAGCCTGTGAAGTTCTTGGCGGTGGCGGGTGGTGTGGAGTTTGTTTTCCGCTTCGCCTCCCGCGAGCGCGAGCTGGTCAACAAGACCAAAGACTGGTTACTCCGATGCCTGGCTGAATACGGGATCGGGGCCAAGACAAGGGTGAATTATGGCCGCCTCAAGCCCAGCAGCTCCGCCTGATGGCGTTTGCCTCATTCTCAACCTCGGCACGCAGGAGCCTCGCCTCGAAGTTAGGGGTCGGTTTTTGCGTTTGGGCCAGGAGGTTCCCGAGCCGGAGGCCCAGGCAGTAGATGACTTTTTGCAGCTCCGTGGCCGACGAGGCCTATGGTTCGCGGCCCAGCAGATCTATGGGCGGTGGACGCCCGAGGGGGATTTCTGCCCGCGACTCAGTTTTCCCATAGCCTTGCCTGCCATCCAGTACGCCCTCACAGATTCTGGCGCCAGTCGGCTCGACCTTCTGCTGCTGATCGCCACGAACGTGTCCAATCGGCCGGGGACGTACGAAGTTCGCAACGCCTCTAACGACGACACGATCTTCGCGGCACGGCTTTTGGAAAAATTCATCGCGGCAAGCGAATGGAAGGCCAGGGTGAGCCAGATCCAGATCGTGGAGGTGGTTGACCGGCCTCATCTTTACTCGGCTGCGGACCGACAGATCGGCCAAAACGAGCATTTCAAGGGATTGGGCAGGTTCGCCAGGATTTACGTCAGCCAATCGCCGGGCCTACCCATGGTTAATCAGGCTGTGCTGCGCCACGCCCTGCGAGCCGCCCGAGAGCGGGTCGTTCCTTTCCAGATCGAGGAACCAGACGATCCCGAGGCCTTGCTGAGAGGCGGCCTCAGCGAGAGAGTGGCCCCGGTTCCCACCGTAGATCTGCTTTATGACGCGGCCTACGAGGTACTTGATGAGCTACTGAACCGGTACGACTACCACGGTGCGATCGAGTTGGTTCGGCGCTTGCCCCAGCGCGATGACCGGGACCGAGTGCTGCCGCTTCTCGAGAGAGCGCACGCCATCCGGCGGTGGGACAGCCGCGATCCCCGCACGGGCGTGAGCGTTCAGGATTCAGACCCGCTCAAGGAAATCCTTTCCCAGCTCTGGATGATGAGTTACACATTGGACGCGCTGGTGAAGAAGGGTGACTTCACGGAGCTCCTTTGGAGATTCCATGAACTACTCAGCCAGCTCCAGGCCTGCGCCGCTGCCCTGATTTGGGGACTTCCGGACCTGATTACGAAAACTTGGCTTTCCTCTAAACGTATTAGACAAACCTGTAGGCCGTTGTACAATTCGCTTCCTGACAGAAACCCGCGAAAGGGGTACGCCGTGAATTATTTGGTTGATGTCGCTATTAACGTCGCACGCGATTGGAACCACCAGAATTGGAGTCAGTGGGCGAGCTTTGTAAGTACTATCGAACCGGTGATACGATTCCTCGACGAGGCCCGCAACGAGATCATTCACCGTGCTCGCTTTTTCGATCGCAATGCGTTTGACCGATTAAGTAAGCGGGAGGAATTACTCCGGCAGCCGGGCGAATGGGTTCGAGATCGCTTGAGCGAATTCTGTCGTTCAGCTGGGCTGAGATGTCCGGCGCCGCTGCCGTCCTTCGACAAGCTGAACCAAGAGATCCGGCGGGCCGCAGGTCTTCTGTGAGGATCCTGTGTCCATGGACGACGCCTGGTTTCGCAGCCTGAAGCAAGATGACGAGGGTGCGCTGCAAGCCCTCTGGGAATTGGTGAAGCGTTTTGGACGGCACTGGTGGGCGGTTGTCGGTGATGACCTGCAGGAGATCTGGAGCGAGGCTTACTTGAAACTGAGCCAGAGGGTTCAGGCTGGCGAGATTGAGTGGCAGGGCCAGGCGCAGTTTTCCGCGTTAGTGCGGCAGACAGTCGAGAACCTGGTGATCGACTGGATCAGGAACCGTCGAATAGCGCCGGCCAGCGAAGAACGGCCGGAGGCGGCGGCTGAGGCCGAGGTCCCGGCCGCAGGCTGGGGCCGGCGGCCCCTTGACCCCCTGACGATACTCCTGCGCCGGGCGTTGGACCCCAAGGTCGTCTTGCCCGCGTGTGAGTTGCTCGTCGCCATCGAGACGGCGCCGTCGCCGCAGGAGCGTCTGGTGTTGCGCGCAGACTTCTGGCTCTGGTTGCATGAGGAGCTTAAACCCCATCAACGGACAAAAGAGGCGGCGGCATTAGCCGGCCTGCCGACCGCCAAGACCTTCAATCCGAGGGCGGAAGGGAAACGGAAGGTTTGGGAGGCGCTGCGCAGCGAGCAGGCCAAGAACATATTCAATGCAGTGTGGGGCCCGATAGAAAAGGAGAGCAGCAAGAAATCGGTGGGGCCGGGACGTTCATAAGCCAGGAAAGAGTTATGCAGAGCTGCCAGTTGAGCCCAAAACAGCGGGAGGCTAACTTTAGGCTGCTGAGCAAGCTGCGGAGGGACCTCGACGAGATGTACCAGCTGCAGCAGGCGGCCCCCCACGTCCGCGAATGTGAAATGTGCGCGCGCGAGTACCTCCAGCAAGTGCTGGCCGGAAAGGCATGGCAGTTTGCCTCCCCGATCGCTGGTGAGACCGCCGCCGGGCCGTCGCAGCCCCCTTCCGGCACCTTGGCTGAGCTGGAAGGGGTCCTGCTCAGCGAGGCCATTCGGGCGCACAATGCCAGCCAATATGGCGTAGTGGCTCTGGTTCACGCGCTAGATGAAAGGACCACCGCGCTCGAAGTTCTGGCGCGGTTGCTGTGCCGCTTGAAAAAGGCCGAGATTCCGGCACGCATCTATCAACCCGGAGAAGAGCTGGATCTAACCCAGCCCGGACCTGTGCTGGTACCTTCCTTCGACGCGCTCGTTTGGTTGGTGAAAGTGGAACCGCGCGGCCGCCTTTGGGTGGCTCTTGTTCCTCAGCACGCTCACAATCGGTGCTTGGCGAGCCCGCCCGTTCCCCTGCTCGCGGTGAGGCAGCTGCCCCGGTCGGATGCCTTCGGGCACGCAAGCAAGCGCTTCGTCCACATGACTTTTGACGCGGCAGAGAAACTCGCAGAGAGCGAGTCCCGGCTTCTCGATGCGATCTGTGTGCCCGGAACCGTGGGTAAGCCGGTCCGCAGTTTGCAATTGGCCGCGATGCTGAAATGGCAGCCCGGAGCGCTGGATTCGAGCCTTGCTGCTTTGGTAGATCAGGAGCTGATCAGCCCTAGGTTGGATCGGGTTGGACCGGAGACAGGACCGGACCTCGCTTACCAGGTGAGTAACCGCAAGTTCGCCGCGGCGCGGCTCGAAAACCGGAGCGAAGAGGAACGGCTGAACCTTTACCGCGCCTGGCGGGCCAGTCTGAGCTTCGAGTCTCTTGCCGACCGTCTCGCTTTTTACGAGTTTACGGTATGGCTTGCAGCGGGGCGCCAGCGGTCCCTGGCGCGCCAGCTTGTCAAGGAACTGTTGCCCCGCTGGGGCGAGCAGAATCGGGGGGCGGCCGAGGAAGCAGTCACCCGGCTAGGTCTCGCGGAAAGCCACGAGTTGCGGGCCTGGGGCGAGTTGCTGGACGATCTGCGTGTACCGGTAGCAGTGCCAGTGCTGGAGCTCGCCTTGGAGCGGGAACCGGAGAACCCCTACTTGCTCCACACGCTGGGCCGGTGCTACGCGCGACGGGCGCGCAGTGTTTCAGGACCGGGTATCGAGCGCCAGGAAGCATATCGAAAGGCGGTGGCGTACTTTACGCAAGCAGCCAGTCAGCCGGCGGCACGCGAGGTCGCCGAGCACAGTTGGATTGACTTGGAGCTCGAGTTGGGCCGCGCGACAGAAGCCGAGCGACTGTTTGGCACAGGGCGCGATCTCAGCTCGCCCTGGTGGGCGACCCTTTACGGGAAGATTGTAGCGCGACTCGGCCGGCCCGGCGTCCTCGACACGCTTCTGCGTTGCCAGCAGCGCGACCCGGACAACTTCTTCTTCGGGGTCATGCTGGCCGACTTTCACGCGCAGCGGCATGAGTACCGGGATGCCATCGAGCGGCTGGAGGGCGTCCTGAAGAAGCACCCCGATCATCTCCAAGCGCTTACGTTGAAGGCGCGAATATACCGCGATCGCGGCTGGTTGAGCCTTGCCTTAAAAACCCTGGAGCATGTGCTGAAGGAGTTCCCGGAGAACGAGCACGGCCTGCATCTGTCTGCCGATATCCATGCGGAGAAAAAGGAGTGGCGCGAGGCTAACGATTATTACCGGCGACTGGAGGCGGTCGACCCCGGCAACCTGCCGGGCCGCATCTCGCAATGTGACTGGCTGCTCAAGCATTTGCCAGGCAACCGAAACGATGCTGAGCGCCTGCTACCGCCTCCAACCGACCCGCTCTCGCGCCACCCGCATGTGGTCTCCATTCGGGCGCGCCTACTACTGGCCGCCGGACGGACCCAGCGGGGACTGGAGATGCTCCAAGAGATCTATCGGCAATATCCCACCAGCACTGCTCTCCGCAACCAATTGGCCCTGGCCTTGGCTCGGCTGGACCGGTTCGAGGAGGCTCGTTCGCTTATGGCCCATGCCTGCCGGGGAGTGATCGACTGGAACACGTTCGCGCAGATCCTTCGTTTGGAAGCGCGGCATCACCGCGAGCGCGGCGATAGGCAACTGGCGGATCGGTTCCTCGAGGAGGCCCACGAGTGCTACCGGAGGAGCTGCGAAATTGATGAAGAAAACCTATACACTTTGCGCGGCTTACTTGGTCTTTTTGGCGAATGGGAAAGTATCCGGCCAGGCGTCTCCTCCGAGCACGAGCGAGAGCTGGGGCAGTGGAGACGGGGGATCACGGAAGGCGGCCTGCCGCGAGAAGAGCCACCGGTACTGTGGGGACAGTAATGGCGGGCAGCAAAGTCCAACGTTCAGTCCGAATTCTGACTCCGGCCTTCGTTGCCGGGGCCCAGCCCCGCGCCGGGAAGGAGGACATCCGTCGGGAGGGACTACGCTACACCTATGTCCAAGCCGGCATGCGTTGGTGGTTTCGGGCGCTGGCGGGCGGGTTGCTGGGGACGCGGAACATGCCCTCCGTCCGTTTGGCTGAGTCCCTGATTTTCGGAACGCCGAAGACGATTGAAATCCAGCGCCCGGGGCAATGGCCGTTGCGGCTACAAGGCGCCGCATCGCGGCTTCGGGGTACGGTCACGACACTCAACGCCGATGCCGACCCGTTTGACCCTCGCGGACATCGCGATCTTGCTTATCTCGCTTTCGGGATGCAGGCGGAGAGAGGCAGCCGGTTGCCAGCACGCTGCTACTTGGTGCCGGGCGCCCGATTTCAGGTTGAGATCCGAATCGAACCGCCTCGTGTTAGTGGGGAGCCCGAGATCCCCGCGGCTCTGGTGGAGTCATTGCTCGATCTGTGGATCAGCTTCGGCGGCCTGGGCGCCCGCTGGCGGCATGGCCTCGGAGGACTGGCGCGCGATGACCCTGCTGCTGTCCCGTCCGCGCAATTAGGCCAAGTCGTCATGCAGGAACTGTCACAGGCGCGAAAACTGGTTGGCGCATTTTTGCAGGCGGCGGAAGTGACGCCGAACTGTAGCGAGGGTGACCTGCCGCTATTTCCCGTTGTCCAGAAGGACTTCCTTTTCGTGAAGCGCTCGAAGGCCGCTTATCGAAGTTGGGAGCCAGCGCTGGGGGCCATCAAACGGCTGTGGCGCGGGAGCCGCCAAGCAGATCCGAGCAACCCGCAGAGCCCCACGCTGAACAGGGAGGTGTATTACCAGTATCTTTTCGACCGTCCGGTTCACAACGCCGTCAACTTCGGAGGGCTCGGTTTGCCGATACCATTTCAGTTTCCACAGCTTAGCAAGGATAGGAAGGGCGCCGTAAGGCCGAGCGGCGAGTTCGGCCGCAGAGCGTCTCCCATATGGTTCCGGCTGCGGCCTGTCCGCTCCGAGCGTGGGGAAGAATTGGCCATACTCGCCCTGTATTGGCGTGCGGCGTATCTGCCGGAAGGAACTCAGGTCTGCCTGAGCGGGCGAGAAGACTTGGATCACCCTGTGCAGATAGATCAGAACGAGGCTGAGGCGTGGTTCCGAAATGTCCTTTCCGATTGGCCGAGCGTGTCGCTAAGGTGAGCCCATGCAGCGCCTGAACGCCGTGGTGATCACAGGACCGCACGGCCACTGGGTTGAGCTTGACGAGGGCGCTGCGGCGCAGGAATGGTCTGAAGCTGGGGAGATCTCCCGCGGGCGCCAACCGGGGCCAGCCGTCGGTCTTCGCTCGCCCTGGACGGATAAGCGGCCCGGTTTGTATGAGTTGGCAGGAATCAGAAATTTGCCGCGAAAAGGGGCTACGTTACGGAGTCTTGGCAACCTGCTGATTCGGCGGGAGATTTCGGCAGTTTGCCTCGCGAGCTCGCAATCGTTGCACGCAGACCGAAGCCGGATCTTGCCAGGTTACGGAAAATGGTGGTATAAATGGTTTGGGCCCAGTTGGTTGCAGAGGGTGCTGTGGCGGGCCCGCCCCGAAGCGAAGGGGTCTGAAACAGCGCGACCCATGCCAGGCCGCCGTGGGAGGTCCAGTGTGGCGGGCCCGCCCCGAAGCGAAGGGGTCTGAAACAGATAGGCCGTGATCATAGACCGGCGCCTGTCAGTCGTGGCGGGCCCGCCCCGAAGCGAAGGGGTCTGAAACGGGACTCAAACCCCTGCAGCTCCCACGCATTAAACAACTGTGGCGGGCCCGCCCCGAAGCGAAGGGGTCTGAAACTCTCCAACTCTGCTCTTAGGGCAGAGTTTTCGTGGGCCGTGGCGGGCCCGCCCCGAAGCGAAGGGGTCTGAAACACAGGAGCCGGTTGGGAAGCCGGCTGCGGCTGTGCTGGTGGCGGGCCCGCCCCGAAGCGAAGGGGTCTGAAACGAAATTCCGGTATATCCAGAATTCCTTGAAGGAAGAAGTGGCGGGCCCGCCCCGAAGCGAAGGGGTCTGAAACAAACCTGGGTCGCGCCCCACCAAGCATAGCACCAGCTGTGGCGGGCCCGCCCCGAAGCGAAGCGGTCTGAACGCCTTCTTTTCCCGTGTGAGGTTAAGAACCGGCGTGTTTTGATGAGCGTTGACGTTTTCCTTCTTGTGTGGCGAAGAACGCCAACGCGTTCGCACGATTCCGGGCGCCTTCCACCCATGCGATACCGGCCTGCCTGGGAGCCTTGCGGGTGCGTCCGGCTCAGGTTCAGCTTGCGTCCGGCTCAGGTTCAGCCTATGATAGAAAGTGACCGCGTTGATCCCGTGCGACGATTCCTGCTGAATGCTGCTGTAATCCCGGGACCTGGCACCTACCGGTTCGCACTGTGCGACCGCAGTGCCGCACAGGCCTGGCTGATTGCCGGCCCCTTCACCTCCGCCGTCGGCTATGAGGAGACAGCCCGTCTGATCAAAGAGATGTTCGGCGTGGAATGCCCGGTCAGCCGGACGATGATCGACATGGCGCCGGGCGATGAGGCGCTCGTGGTCCGCCTCGCCCGACGAGTGTCCGATCCTGGGCTGAAAGGTTCCGTCGCTGTGACCGAGGAGTCGGTCGAGCTGGGCTTGCTGCGCAGAATTGATTGAGTTGCTGGCGGTCGGCCCCCGCAGTGGTAACGGGCGACGCAACCGAAGGTTCCAACGCGTATCCGCTCGCGACAGCCCGCCACAACGCGTTTCAGACAGGCGTGCCGCACAAGCCAGTTCCCGCACTACGCCGTCCACGACGGCTTCACCGACGGCAAGGCGCGGGGTGCTCGGAAAGACTTTCGCGGTTGGGTTCGTTCCACTTATGGCGTGGCGAGATCCGAGTTGGAATCAAAGCGGCCGTACGAAAGGCTAGCCGCTCCCGCGGTTCCCGGCCTGGAGCAAGTGATGGAGGATTTCCGGGCGGCGTACCCGGAATTGTCTGGCGAGACGATCCGGCGAGTCCTCCGGCTGCCCCCGGAAATCAAAGGAGGGCCAGAACCTCCCCAGGAGGCGTGACCCATGTTGCCAACTCCCTACGTGGCTTTGAAGCAGGCCAAATCCGGCTGGGAGGCGAGCATTGGCTTCCGTCTGGTGGAATTGCAGGCGGAGCGTTTGCCCGAGGGTTCCCCGGCGGCCGCCCACGCTCAGCGCGTGGCCGAAGCCCACCAAAACAGCGCGCGTTTGGCCGAGTTGATCGCCGGCTGGACCAGGCCGGTCTCGGTGGAGCTACACCTCGTGAGCCGGCCATCGCTGGACGCCCGGCAAGCCACGGGCCAGGTGGAGTTGGCTGTGCGTCTCACCGCGCGGGAGCCGGAGCGGGAGCACGCCTTGGGCCGGTGCCTTGCCGACTACGTGGCTCTGCGAACGCTGCTCGGAACCTTCTGGAGGCAGGCGCGCTTTGCCCCGCTTCTCAACGAGGAGGAATACCAACGCGTGTTTTCCCCCTTTGAGCCGCGTTCGGCCCTGGCCGTTGGCCGGCGCCGCGCCGAGATCCCGCTGAGTGAACCTTTCCGCTGGTCCTCCGGGGCACTAGGGTTTCAGCCGACGCCGCGCCCGCTCCCGGCGGCCGCCGCGATTCAGCACCTCTTTCCCTGGGTTCCGGCAGCCGACGACCGGAGCAAGCTGTTGGAGACGCTGCTCGACTTCCCAGCGCCCCAATGGATTGTGACGCGGCTGGTGACGCCGACACAGCCCGAGCCACACCTCGAGCATCTCCGGGCGACGCTGCGCGTTTGCGAGGAGTTCCTGGCCGGAGTGCACCGCGACCAGGTGACGCTCGCGGCCCAAGCCGACGGAATCCGCCTGCTCTGCGTGCAGCGCCTTTCCCGGCTTGCAGCGCACGCACTGCGCGTCAGCGTAATCCTGCTGGCCCCGGGGGACGCCGATGAAGTGGTCGCCCGCATCCTGGGACAGTCCATCTCGTCCGATCCGGCGCGGAGCGCGGAGGCCGGTCCATTTGCCGGCAGCTTTTCGATCAGCCCGTGCGATGTCAGGCTGGCCCTAAGCGTCTTTTTCATCCCCGACGTCGAGCCCTACACCGTGGAGGAAGCCGCCTGCGCCTTTCGTTTGCCGCTGGTGTTCGGCGAAGAGGACCTGGGGTTGCCGGTGCGCCGGAGCCAGACAGCGAGGGCCACGCTGCCGCCCGTCGAGGGCGGGAGCCCCGTCACGCTGCTGGCGGTCAACCGCCACCGCGGCGAGGAGCGTCCGATCCGTGTACCCCTGGAGCACCGCTTCAAGCACATCTTCGCACTCGGGATGACCGGCACGGGCAAGTCCACCTTCATGCTCTCCCTACTGCTGCAGGACCTGCAACAGGGACACGGGGTGTGCCTGATCGATCCCCACGGCGATCTGGCCGATGAGCTGCTCGCCCGCTTCCCCGCCGAGCGAGAAGAGGACCTCATCGTCGTGGATCTGGCCGACCGGCAGTGCAGCGTCCCGATGAACTTCCTCCGCTGGCGGACCAGGGAAGAGCGGGACCTCATTATTGACGACCTGTACGCCACGCTGGACCGGCTCTACGACTTCCACGAGACCGGTGGCCCGATATTTGAACAGAACTTCCGCGGCATGCTGAAGCTGTTGATGGGTGACGAGCCGGAGGCAGACCCGTTCTTCACGCTGCTGGAACTGCCACTCCTCTACCAGAGTTACGAATTCCGGCGCTACCTGGTGTCGCGCAGCCAAGATGAGCAGCTCAAAGACTTCGTCCAGGAACTCGAGGAAGTCCGCGGCGAGGCCAGTCTCACCAACCTGGCCCCGTACGTGACGAGCAAGTTCAGCCGGTTTCTACACGATCAGGTGCTGCGGCGCATCGTGGGCCACGGGGAGATGAAGCTGGATTTTCCGTGGATCCTCAATGAGAGGAAGGTACTGATCGTCAAGCTGGGCCGGGGGCGGTTCGGGGCACGGGCGGCCGAGTTGCTGTTGGGGTTGCTGCTAAGCCGGTTCCGCTCGGCGACCATGGCGCGGGCCGAGATGGTGGAGTCCAACCGCGTGCCCTTCTTCCTCTACGTGGATGAGATGGGCTCGCTGGCGCGCGACGCGAACTTCTCCGAACTGCTGTCGGAGGCTCGCAAGTATCGTTTAGGCCTCGTGCTGGCCACCCAGTACGCTTCGCAGATCCGCAGCCGCGGTTCCGGCGACGGTGTGCTTTCGGCGGTGCTGGGCAACGTGGGCACCGTGGTCTCGTTCCGGGTTGGCGTCGAGGATGCGCCTCTGCTGGCACCGGTGTTTGCTCCCCGCTTCACGGCACAGGATCTGGCGGAATCGCCGAATTTCCAGGGCTACATGCGCTTGCACTTAGATCACGAGGCCGTCCGTCCTTTCAGTTTCGTCCTTGAGAAACCGGGGCGGCCCTCCCGGCCTGGACGGGCAGAGAGGCTGATTCGAGCCAGCCGGGCGCGATGGGGCGTGGCGCCTGCGGAATGCGACCGTCGCGCTGAAGAACGGCGAAAATTCATCCGCGAGCTGGACTAAGCCTGCGCTGGCAAGAATTCCTGAAGCCGATTCGTTGCAGAGTGTGGGGGTGATCATGCAACTGGCAAGCCTGATGATCTTGGCCGTGTGTGGACTCCTAGTAACAACAAGCTGCGGGCGGCAGCAGAATGCCAGCGGGCAGCAGGCTGTGGAAACCAACTGCGCTCCAGTCAAAATCGCCTTGCTGCTGGACCAAACGCGCAGCACCAACTGGACACGGACACCGCAACTCCGCCCGGAAGATCTGGAACTGCTCATCGAGCTGATTAAACGCTGCGGGGGCGAACTGGCGCTGGGGTTGATTCGGGATGAGAGTAACCGTTCGCTGGTGCGCCTCCGGGTGGAGAGACCGCCCGAAACCCCTGAGGCGCCAAATCCGCTACGCGCACTCAAGGCCCGGCCGCTTTATGAGCGACGTCGCAAGGAGTGGGAGACAGAAACCGCCGAGGGGATCCGCCGCTTCCGGGAGGCGGCTGCAATGCTGCTGGAGCGACCGGCCGACGCGGGGTGCACGGATCTCTGGGGCGCGGTCCTGCGAGCCGACCTGTTCCTGGCCGAAGAGGACGCGACCTGGGGCGCCGAGATCTCTCGCTGGGCGGTGCTGGTCACCGATGGGCACCACAACTGCGGCCACGGGCCGGTGGCGATGCACAGCGGCGCCCGGTTGCTGGTGGTGAACGGGTCCGCGAGCCTTGGCAGCCTGGCAGCGCTGAAGCCCGCGAGATTCGAATCGCCACAGGCAGCGTTCCGCTATGTGGTGCAAGCCCAGGAAGAAATAAGCCGAGCCGAACGTTCCGAGAAATAGGAGGCCACATGCCCGCTCCGACCATCGAGCAGCTTGAGGACCAGCGGAACCTTGCCGCCCAACTGCGCGACCTCTCCAGGCTCTGCCATGCGGCGGAAGAGATCCGCGGCGAGGAACGCCGCCACCGGCTGGAGCTCGAGCAACTGCATCAAGCGCATCCTGAACAATGGCGCCAAGCCGACAGGCGCCTGCGCGTCCGCAAGGCTTGGGGCGCCTTCTGGCCGGTGGTCGTGTGGATGCTGGACATAGGCCTGCTGTACTACTTCCTTGACTTTTATGTCCGTGACTTCCCAAGCCAGTTGCGGAACTTCTGCCTCATGCTCATCCCAGGGCTGATCGTGTTCTTGGAGATCTGCTTTGCCAGTCACGCTGCCGAGGCCAGGTATCAGGGCGATGATACGGCAGCTCGGAGCTGGGGCCAAGTCGCTGGTATTTGGGCCTTGGCCATCGCAAGTGGGGTAGGCGTGGTTGTCTGGTTTCAGAGCGAGGGGTTCCCAGGCATCGCGAGGGGAATTGTCACCTTCGTGCTCTTTGGGGTTACCTTGAGTGCCCATCTGACGCTGGCCCGAGCGGGAGACCGGGTTCTTGACGGCATCGCCTACTGGAGGTTCAACACGGCCGCGGAAAGGCTGGAGCGTCGAATCGTCCTGCTGGAGAACGAGGCTCGTCGGCGAGAGCAGGCTGCGACTGATCGCTTCCACCAATACATGGCGGGTTTCAACCGGTATGCGCAGGTGCACGGTGATGGCCGGCTCCAAGCTGGGCCCTTCGACAGGGTCACTCAGGAGGTGCTTCATCGCGTCTTCGGCTACGCCGTAATCCAAACCCCCAACGGTAACCCGGGGGCGCACGGCGATGGTGATCCCGCGGCGCCTGCCGCGCCGCTGCCGCCGCCAACTGTGCCGCCGGCCGTGGTGCCCGGCCCCCCTAGCGGGGAAGCTGAGGTGGCTTACCTCCGAGAGATTCTGGAACGCAGCATCCGCGAGCAAGATGCTGAAGTACGGCCATAGGAGGAGAGAGAAATGTCGGAAGTCCGCACGCGCCCCAAGATTCACAGCGTTTCGAGCGCCGTCGTGTCGGCGGCTGCCCCCGACGCCATCATTGCGGCCTCACGTGTGCTCGCGTCCGCGGTGCCGTCACTGACCTCCGTGCCGCTAGGGTTGCTGCATCACACGCCCAGTTTGATTCAGCCAGCAGCAGCGCTCCGTAGCCAGCCCGTGAACGTGCCAACCGTGGGGAACCTCCCGCCAGTTGAGGCCGCCAAAGCCACGACCCTGCTTCGGCTAGCAGCCCGCCCGTACTTGGTTCAGAATCCGGCCGCGCTCGAGCCGTCGCTGGAGGCGCTCAAGCAGGCCCGTACTCTCGCCCAAGTTTCGCGCGCCGAAAGGCTGGTTGCCGCCGCGCTTGAGTGCGAGCACCAGGTGGTGTTCGTCAGTGCCCTAACCCGCGCCTGCGAGAACGCCTGCCGCCAGATCGGCTTTGGCGCCGTCGAAATTGTTCCAGGCAAGACCGTGCGCGTACTTGCCACGGACCCCAACGGGCGCACCCTGGTGACCGAAATTGAAGGCTCGGCGGAGGGCGAGCCGCGCATGGCGACCGAGGTCGTGGGCATCAGTGACGGCTCCTGTCATGCGATCTTGGACGCCTTTGACAGGGCACTGGAAGCCCAGGGAGTTCGTGCCGGTTCGCCCCAGCGCCAGCTCACCGGTGGCGTCTGCCAACTGGCTGCGGCGCGGGAATTCGTGCGGCGCAAGGTGCGCAAATCAAGCCCTCCGCTAGCGTGGCAGGTGCAACCTGGGACGGAACGGGAGGTCCGGCGTGCGCAGCGGCTGAACACCGCGCGGCGGGAACGCATCCAACTGCGAGGCTAGAGGAGCAAACTGCAATGCAAGCACTCGAACCGATCTTTCAGGCTTACGAAGAAGGCCGGGCGGCATTGTTGCTGACCGGACGGTCTCTGCACGACCTCTCAATAGATTCCGAGGGGCGCCTCCGGCCGCTGATGGAAGGACTACGGCGGGAATGCCGCCGTCGCTACGGGATGGCCACAGTGGTTTACTCGAAAGCGGGTGGTCTCGATTGGGACGCCAGCCGCATCGAGGATGGACGCGACCGCCACACCATTGAAAGCGCCCTGGCGGCCCATGGCCTGCGGGGGATTCAGCAGGATGAAAACGAGATAGTGCGGGTCATCCGCGGTGTCCAGTCTCTCGCCTGTGCACCAACCGATGGGCTGCGGTGGTCCACCGGCGATTCCATGCGCTTCTTGATCCTGTTCGAGTTCACCGAACACTTGGCACCTGGCTGCTTAACCAATGGCACCCAGACTGACCCGCAATTGGTCTCAATCGAGCTCACCCACCGGCTGGCGCAGAGCCTAGCGCTTCGCAACACAGGCAATTTAGTGATCTTTCACGGCCGCGAAGGTTTAATTGACGAGCTGGTTTCGGGCGCCCTGCACCGCGTCCGACTGCCACAGCCTGAGATGGAGGAAAAGCGACGTTTCTTGGATTCCGCTTTAGCACTTTACTCACAGGCCCGGCTCGAAGACGGGCTGGACGCAGACACCGTGGCGCGCCTCACGCGGAACACTCCCAACCGCGGGCTGGAGGCCTTGCTGCGGGCCTCGCACCGCTCGGGGCGCGCGTTGACGGCCAAAGAACTGGTCGCGCAAAAGATACGGGATGTGGAGGAGCTTTCTGAGCACACCCTCGCCGTGCTGGACACCACGCGGGTGCACGGCTTGGAGCTGTGCGGGCGGAACATCGCCACACCAGCACGCATCCTGGCTCGGCTGGCCGATGCCCTCCTGCACAGCGACCCGTCTATGCCCGCTAACGTCCTGCTGGTCGGGCCGCCCGGCACGGGGAAAACGGACTTGGCGATCCTCGCGGCGCAGCAAGCCAAAGCCCCAGCCTATCAACTATTGAATCCCAAAGACCCGTACGTAGGCGGCACTGAGCGCAAGGCCCGCTTGCAGCAGATGGTGTTGCGCGAATGGACCCCAAACATTGCCTTCGCCGATGAAATCACCGAGATGCTGCCGATGGAGCGCAGCCAGTTTGACGGCGATTCTGGCGCCAGTCGCGCCGTTCTGGCGGCCATGCTAACTGCCCTGTCCGACGAGACGCGGCGCGGCAAATCGCTGCTGATCGGCACCACGAACTGTCCTTGGAGGATGGCCGAAGCCATGCGTTCGCGCTTCGTGCTGATCCCTTGTCTGCACCCGCTCCGGGAGGATTTCCCGGCCATCGTGGCCGCCACCGCTCGCAGGGTGCAAGCGGGCCTAGAAGTCAATCCCCTGGATGCTCGCATCCAGGAGGCGGCCAACATCTTCTATGAGAAAGCTGCCAACCCACGCCATGTTCGGGCGGCGCTCTCGAATACGCGGCTACTGGCGGGGGATCTCAGTGCAGACCTGATCTTGGAGGCGGCCCGCGACTTCTGCCCGTCGGCTGACCGACTGGCGGTCATCTACGCCGATCTGTGGGCGGTGAAGGCCTGCTTCTCGCGATCCTTCTTGCCTTGGGGCGACAACCCGGCCGGCTATCCCTTCCCGCCCCACTTGCAGGGCTTGGTTGACGTCGCCTCGGGGCACCTGAAGCAGGACGAACTCGACAAACGGCTTGAGGAGTTGCGCCCCCATGTCAACCTCTGAGGCGGCTCGCACGATGGGTACCGGCTGGCACCTGGCTGGCGCAGGCCCTGTGGCCGATCTCGAGGCCAGACTGTGCCAGTACTACGGGATGCGCTACGCTCTCTGTGTCTCGAACGCTACCACTGGACTATTGGCCGTTGCTCTGGCCTTGAACCTGCGCCGTGCCGAATTCATCACCACGCCATACACCTACGGAGCTTCACTGGCTGGTTGGCTGGTGCTCGGCAACTGCCCGGTGTTTGGGGACATCGATCCTCAAACGTTAACCCTGGCGCCGGAGGCGATCCCACGATGCATTACTCCGCGCACTAAGGCGATCTTGGCGGTGGATATCTTCGGCAATCCTGCCGATATGCGGGGCTTGCGCCGGGTGGCCGACGAGCACGAGCTCTGGTACATCGCCGACGCCGCGCAGAGCCTAGGATCTCGCAGGAACGGAGCGCCGGCGAGTTCTCTGGCCGATGCGTTGGTGGTCTCCTTCACCATCGGCAAGACCCTATGTGTAGGCGAAGGCGGTGCGATCTTGACCAACCACGCGGCCCTTTACGAAAAGCTGGTCTGGTACACGCAGCATCCTGCTCGCCAGCGGCGAGATCTCGGCCTGGGCCTCGACAACGAGTTCGCGCTGAATGGGCGCATCCACCCGCTGGCGGCAGCTTGGGCAGCAGCCAGGTTCGAAGAATCGCTGGTGCGTCTTCGGGAGCATCAGCGGCGCTGTTTCGAGCTGATCAACCTGCTCAACGCCACTGCAACGATCGAGCCGATCGAGTTTCGGCAGCAGGACATCGAGCCGTCGTTCTTCCGGCTAACCGCCGCTTGGCGCGGAAGGCCCGATCAGGAGCGGCTCCACAAGGAACTGGCCACGGCCGGCGTCAGCGTCGACGTGCTTCCTCCCCCAATCCGGCTGATTTATCGCCAGCCCGCGTTTCTGGCCCAGTACGGGCGGCGGCTGCGTAAGCAACCCCACTGCCCAGAGGCGGAGCATCAAGCGAGAACCAGGTTTTGTCTGGAAAGGAAAAGCTGCGCAACTGCGTTTGAATCAGAGGGAGGCTCAGCAAATGCGCACACTGTGGCTATGGTTGCCGGATGAGGCGATGGTGCTGGTGATCGCCGGCATCGGCCTTGCGCTGATGTTCGGTTTCATCCGCGGCCGGGCGGCGATGGCACTGTTGGGCACGGTGATCCTGACGTTGCTCGCTGGGCCGTTTATCGACGCGCTGCTCGATACGCTGCCAGGGTTGGTGATCCTGCTGCTAGTGCTGTTCGTAGTGCTCGCGCTGTTCCGCGGGGTGCTGTCTTTATTCTTGGGCGAGCGCGCAGCAGCTCACGCCGTCGGAATTCTGGCGGCAGACGTGATGCGGGCTGGATTCCGGCTGTTGTTCTTGTTGCTATTGCTACCGTTTCGGATCCTGTGGTGGGCGTTCCGCAGAACGTAGAGGAGAATCACGATGCGCAAGCTGACGGGAATTCTGCTGCTAGGCTTAGTGCTGCTGCCGGAATTTGTGTGCGCGGCGCCGTTAGGCCGAGCCGTGGCGCGGGCGGCCAGCCGCCGCGCTATGCGGGCGCGTCTCCTCAAACTCGATGCTCTCCGTCACCGCGTGCCTGTTCGGCCTTTGCTGCGACCCCGCACGGTGCACCGCTATACCACGATGACCCGGGCCCAAGGGGAGTTGCGGCATGGCATCGTCCCAGGCAGCCACATGACCGCCTTGGCGCGCCGGGGCCGGCCGATGAGTGCCCAGCAGGCCAAGCAGTACTATGGCTTATTAGGGAAACCCTCGGTCCGGGAAACCATCCAGCTCCCCAAGGGCTTCCCCGTACGCCACAGCCACGCTACTAACGCCGCGCGCGGGGTACGTGAATTAACCTCACCGAAACGCGTGCCGCCAGAGGCGATCAAGAGGGTCGTGCCGCTGCCGAGGTAGCTTTCCTTTCTGGAATTGATCCGTTATCTGCGTCCCGACGGCAGCCTCGGCGGTAGCGGCAAGCCAGAGCCGAAGCTCCTCATCGGCGATGGCAAACGCTGCCTCCTGTCCTGAGCGGACAGCAAGCGAGCACTCGCTGGGGACGCAATTAGGTTGTGTCGAGGGTGCCTGTGTTCATGGGGCGGTCCACGAACCTACGCACTCACCGATGTGTTCGCGTGTCGCTCGGCATCGGCAACCGGCGGGCGAACAGGCACAGGTGGTCGTAGGCCCAGAGCTTGATGAGGGGGACGAGGGTGCGGCGAGCGGTGAGGTAGTCGCGCTCAAACGGCCAGCCGGCGTTGAAGTTGCCCGCGAGATAGCGGCTGGCCGAGCGGGGCCAGGAGAGGACTTCGAAAGGGTAGCCGGCCATCCAGCGGACCTTGTCCAGATTGCGCTCCAGGCCAGCGAACTGGTGGCCTTCGATCAGGAAGGTCTCGAAGCCGGAGCCGGATTGGGTCTCCCACTCGGTGGGCAGGTTGATGTAGCGGTTCAGGCGACGCGTCGCCGGGTCGTTGACGTCAAGCGGCCAGAGCAGCTCGAAGCCGGCGTTCGGGTGTGATGCCAACACGTACGAGCGGATGGCGTCCACGTGATCCTTGACGGTCTGGCGCAGAAAACTGGCGTCCACGTAGCCATTGACCGAGGGATCGTCGTTCGGCGTCTGGAAGACGTACAGCGACCGGCCGTGCTGCTGGTAGAACCGTGCCGTAGTGTAGGCGTCGTAGTAGGCCATTCCGGAGACGTTCGCGAAGTACCACCACAGGACCTCGCCGAACTGGAGGCGGGCTGGGAGCCCGGCGGCCTCCATCAGGGTTGCCATCTCCTCGTAGGCGCGCTTGATGTAATCGCGGAACGGCGGTGCGAACGTGCAGTGCGCCGAGTACAGACTGCCGAAGCCCGTGGCGGTGAGTACCGGCTCACCATCGGGGTAGCGCGCGATCCAGACCGCATCCGGCGGATTGTCCGGTGGCAACACCAGCTCCTGACTGAAGGCCGCCACGCAGCTCATGCCATGCGCAGCGAGCTCAGCGAAGTAGTCGGCGTGCCAGTCGCGCGCGGCAGGATTCAGCACGGGCGTGACGGAATCGTCGATCACCCAGTCGCCCACTACCCCTCCGGTGAGCGAGCCCTCCACGGTGACCGTACCCTGAGCCGAGTTGTGGCTCTCAGAGAAGGCAAACGAGTAGGCCGGGGCGGGCGAGCGTACGGTGATGTTGAGAACGCCGCCTGAGGCCTCGGCCCAAACGCCCACAAAGGTCTCGTTGATGTAGTAGGCGAAGTGTTCGGCGATGGTCTCAGGCGTGTCCGCCGGGAAGACGCTCTTGCCGATGGTCGTGCCGCCGATGGTGAGGAAGGCCTCGTCGCCGCCGGCCCAGGTGCCGCCGTAGGTGACGGTGACGCTCGGGAAGAAACCGCCGAGGCGCTGGCGCTGGTTCCACCAGAAGACCGAAACGTAGTGGTTGATCTCGCCGATCAGGCCCAGCTTGCGGATGGCCCACACAAGACGCTGCGGTGAGAGCTTCCAAGTATGGTCCGTTCCGTAGTCACAGGCGACCGCCACATCGGTGCGCAGCTCGGGCGCGTCGGGAACGTCGGAGGGCACGGCGCACTCAAGGAAGTCGAAGCAAAAGTACCAGCCCTGGCTATTGGGATTCTTGTTGCCGGTGAGCCGGATCTCGACCGAATGCGGGCCGGCGGGGACGTGGCTGAAGAGCTTGCGACGGACTTGGCGCGCCCGGGCGGCAGGCTCGTAACAATCGAGCCGGACCCAGGAGCCGCCGTCCAATCGGGCTGCCACGACGCCACAGTCGAAATCGAGCCGCGTGCCGAGGTAGATGTCGTGGACCGCCGAGCAGTGCGTTTCGACGGTTGCCGTGGCGCCCTGTTGCGCGGCCCGCTTGGCCCGGCCGCCGCTCCACCAGTTATCCGGCGCCCATTCCCAGTGGCCTGCGTATTGGACCCACGCATCGTCTTCCTCGATGCGCACCGAATTGGGTCCGGCGACCTTGAGTGCCCGTTTGTCTTGCAGATCGCTGACCGACCAGTTGGTGAAGGTCGCCTCCCACTCTTGGTCCTGATAAGCCGCCGAGTCGGCGAGCTTCGGCGCAAATGTCAGCCAGATCTTCTCGAGATCGGTGAGGCCCTCGGCAGAAAAGTCGATCGTGATGCGCCAGGTGGCATCGGATGAGCCTCCCTGGAGCTGGACCACATGGGGCGTGAAGTATAGGTTCGCGTTCTTGTGCAGCTCGTAGAGGCGGATCATGTTGCCATCCTCGCCCGGGCGCGCAGCGCGCACAGTGATGGTGTTGCCGCTCGCCTCGGCCTCGAGCGGGATCAGCACGCCCGCCGCCTGCCAGTTGAAGCTGTTGATCTGGGCGGCCAGTTCCTGGCAGATCTCGGCGGCCGATTCCGGGTTGGGCCAGCTCACGATCTTGTCGAAGGCGATGTTCTGGTACCACAGCGTGACGCGATCGTAGCCGTAAGGAGTGCCGTTGAGGGTAAAAGTTCCTTGAGCCTTGCTGTAAGTGCCTCCGACGAGCGTCGCCCGGTCGAACAGCCGCAATTGGACCAGTGTGCCATCTGTCTTGAGGCAGTTCAGATATGGCCAGTCAATGGTGGCGAACTTGGGCGAGTCGATCGGCTGGAGATTGTCGTAGTGCAGATCGAAGCTGAGCGT
>Ga0315298_1004391_pt1 | contig 21141 bp, 20 predicted proteins | sample WHS_1_MG_FD_203077 | JGI IMG/M metagenome (GOLD analysis project Ga0315298, IMG submission 203077) | Extremophilic microbial mat communities from Washburn Hot Springs, YNP, Wyoming, USA - WHS_1_MG | ecosystem: Environmental > Aquatic > Thermal springs > Hot (42-90C) | place: USA: Wyoming...
CAAACAGGAACTCGCTCGGCTTCCGGATGACGATAAACCTCGACCAGTCGACGCTGAACATGGTTGTCAGGGATATTGTCGACTCGCTTGAGCACCACGGGGTGAGGAAGCTGGTTATTCTGAACGGTCATGGGGGTAACGATTTCACGCCACTTATGCGGGACCTGCATGGCAGGACCGGGGTTTTCATCGTCACAGTCGACTGGTGGAGAACCGTCGACGATGTGAGGAGCACGATTATTGAGGAGCCGGGGGAGCATGGCGACGAGTTTGAGACGAGCGTTGGGCTCGCCCTGTTCCCGCATCTCGTGCGAATGGGGGAGGCGGATGAGGGTGCTGTGAACACTCCTAAGGTTGAGTCTTTAAAATATCCCTGGGCTAGGTTTACGAGGCCCTGGCACGTTTTAACGAGGAACTCCGGCTTCGGAAACCCTTTGAAAGCCTCTAGGGAGAAGGGAGAGAAGATATTGGAGGCCGCTGTGGAGAGGATTGCCAGCCTCCTTAAGGAGCTTTCCGATGCGGAGATGGCTGAGGGTTTCCCCTACTAGCGCAGCAATCCTTGTCAGCCAGCATAACTCTACAAGAAGAGCAGTCGGCCCACTAGTAGGAGGCTGGATTGCAGGTTTCCGGTGGAAGGCTGATTAATCCCTCCAGCCAGCAATTTTTATATAGGGAGCAGTGAGTTGCTTTTTCAAGTTGAGCAACCGGAGTGTCGACGAGACTGTTAACAAGAGGCCGCTGAACGTTCTTAGAAGCATGGTTGGCAAGAAGGTTTTCCTCAGGCTTAAAAACGATCACTCAGTATACAGGGGGATGCTGCTTAACGTGGATACTCAGATGAACCTTATCATGGGGGGGACGATGGAGTATGAGGGCGATAGGGAAGCTGTCAACTTCAACCTTGTGCTCGTCAGAGGAAGCAACATTCTTTTCGTAGGCAGGTCTGAGGAGATATAGGTTCCTACCTGAGGCTGAGCTCAGTCAGCCTCTCGATCAGGGCTGCGGTAAGCACGTTCCTCCTCCTGTTTAAAAGCTCCCTGATGTCGCTCCTCCTCACGTAGAGCTTTTCATCCAGCTTCTCCAGCGGCAGGCTTTTAATGTCGCAGAGCAGGAGACCATGGTAGGCAGCCTCCTTCACAGCCTCGTCCTCAACTGTGTCAGCATCCAGTATAAGGATCCTAACCCCCTTTGAGGATAATGCTTTAAAGATCTTCCTCAAATCCCCCTTTAGGGTTTCCGCGGCTACAACCATACTCCCCACCTCGCTCTTAGCCTTCTTCGAAGTCAGCTCAGTGAAAACATCAACCTGGAGACGCTCCCCGGAATCCTTCTCCCGGCTATCTAAGACCTGGCTTAGACTTGTAAGCCTGCTTCCCCCCGGCGTGAAGCTTACAGTGCTTTTCAACCCTGCCTCTTTACCCGGCTTCTTTGATTCAACTTTCCTAAGCCCGCTCCTGAGGCTTTCAAGCTTAAGCGCGAGGACTTCGACCTTCCTCCTCTCTTCGAGCAGCTGTTTCCTAAGCTGCTCAACCAGGTTTGCGTCAAAGCTTTGAACAGTAGGCTGGGAGAGCCTTTCCCTGATTGAGCGTTCAGGCGGGATTCCTTTAATAAGGTCGCTTTTAACCTCGTCTATCAGAGCCTCTTTAAAATGGCTAATCCGCCTCTCCACGTTAAGCTCAATATCCTTGAAATCGTTTTTGAAACTGTTGTATGCCTTGAGCGCAGCGTAGAGCGCAGAAGCCTGATGCTCATCCCCGATGGTGACTCCTCTTTTAGAAGCGTACTCGTTGATGACGCTGACCTTGTCCTCCAGCGTCTCCTCCCTTCCGGTTTCGAAAACATTTAGGTTAAGTGACTGGGCGAGCTCCCTCACTGCCCTGGGGGCTTCAGCCCTATCGGTCGCGATCAGAACAGGGTCCCCGATGTTTAACGCTTCAAGAATTATGCTGCTCCTACTCCAGTGCCTAAGGCTCTTAAGGAGAAGAAGCTCGCCATTCAGGTTCAGAACCGCTAGGCCTGCTGTGGTCCCAGGGTCGAAGCCGACTATGGTCTTAGGAAGACGTTTAGACACCCGTACCCGTTTCCCCCGTCCGCCGGATCCTGATTAGGATTATACGAATCCCTATCACCCCTAGTAGAGCGAAACATCCAGCACGGTGCCGCAGCCACACTTCCTCTCCCTAGGTATCATGGGGATCGTCTCGTAGATAAGCTTGTTGACGTTCGCGACATTCTCCCTCATGCTTTTAGCAACCCTTTCAGCAGTGACAGGCATTAAGCCGTAGACATCAGTGTCAGTAATGAGAGCAATGCTTAGGAAGCATATCTCAGCCTCCCTCGCCAAGTAGGCTTCAGACACTGCCGTCATGCCTACTACCGAGAAGCCAAGGCTCTTGTAGAAGAGCGACTCTGCCCTCGTCGAGAACCTTGGGCCCTCAATGGTCACGTAGGTGAATGATTCCCCTCCAGCCTCCTCTTCAGGCGTCGGATGGATCTTCACATGGGGAAGCACCTTCCTCCCCGAATCTAGGAATATCCTCCTCAACTCTGGGCAAACGGGGTCGCTGAAAGGCACGTGTCCGACGACGCCGCCCTCGTAGAAGGAGAGGCTCCTCCTGTTCGTCGTCCTGTCGAAAAACTGGTCTACCACTACGAACTCGTATGGCTTTATGAACTCCGGCTGGAGGCTTCCCACCGCTGCGGGGCTTATTATCCTCGTCACTCCTAGTGTTTTGAAGGCCCAGACGTTAGCCCTGTAGTTCACCCTGTAGGGCGGTATTGTATGGTGCTTGCCATGCCTAGGCAGGAAGGCAACCTTCCTATCCTTAACCCATCCTACTGAAACTAGGTCTGAAGGAGGCCCGTACGGTGTGTAGACTTTGAACTGTTTAACGTCTTGAAGATACGATGGATCATAGTTGCCTGTTCCCCCGAAAATGCCTATCTCAGCTGTTTCATGAGGCTTATATCTTACGCTCGCGCACATAGCTTGCTCGACTATTCGCCACAACTGAAATAAATAAATGTTTTCGCACCTTGGCCTGTTTAAACAAGGGTTGGAGAAGCCATTATCGTCGACTTTGCGGTTCCAGCGAACTTAGACATCATCAGCTCATAGGCCCGGCGCTCCTCTGGAGAAGGTATGTTTATCTTGCTTATTGCCTCCATAAGGTGCCTTTTCTGGATAATTAGCTTCTCGCTCATCCTCATAACCTTCTCCTCGTCGCTCGTCATCTCCAGCAACTCTTTTATCGCTATTAGGCCAGCGTCGTTGCAAGACTGAGCTATGTCAGCCCCGGAGAATCCTTCAGTCATTGAAGCCAGCTCGTCGATGTTTACGTCAGGCGCTATGGGCTTACCCCTCAGATGTATCTGGAATATTTTCTTACGGGTCTCCTTATCCGGCCAGTTCAAGCCCATGAGCTTGTCGAACCTTCCAGCCCTGAGTAGAGCAGGATCTATTATGTCAGGCCTGTTCGTTGCACCTATGACTATAACCCCCCTGAGGTCCTGCAGCCCATCCATCTCCGTGAGAAGCTGGCTGATAACTCTCTCAGTGACATCGGTGCTCACATCTCTACCCCTGACGGGCGCTATAGAATCTATCTCGTCGAAGAAGATGATGCAGGGAGCAACCTGCCTAGCCTTTCTGAAGACCTCTCTAATGCCTCTTTCAGACTCGCCTACCCATTTTGACAATAGCTCTGGACCCTTTATGCTTATGAAGTTAGCCTCGCTCTCAGTAGCCAAGGCTTTCGCGAGCAGTGTCTTACCCGTGCCAGGCGGGCCGTAGAGCAGAATACCCTTAGGCTGCCTTATGTTAAGCTTCTTGAAAAGCTCGGGGAAGCGGAGAGGCCACTCTATAGAGGTTATTAGCTCCCTCTTAACTTCATCAAGGCCACCGATGTCATCCCAGTGCACGTTCGGACTCTCAACCATTATCTCCCTTAGCGCAGATGGCTCTATCTCCTTCAGAGCATCCATGAAATGCTTCATCTTGACCACGAGCTTGCTTAGAACCTCGATCGGAATAACTTCTGTTTCAAGGTCTATCTCGGGCAGCACCTCCCTCAAGCATCTTAAAGCAGCCTCCTTAGCTAGGGCTGCTAGGTCGGCTCCGACGAAGCCCGGGGTTAGCTCAGCCAGCCTCTTCAGGTCAACGTCGTCTGAGAGCGGCATGCCCCTGACATGTATCTGAAGGATCTCCAGCCTAGCCTTCTTGTCCGGCACGCCTATCTCTATCTCCCTGTCGAACCTCCCAGGCCTGCGGAGAGCAGGATCTATTGCGTTAACCCTGTTCGTACAGCCTATCACAACAACTTTTCCACGCGTCTGCAGGCCATCCATTAGCGAGAGAAGCTGGGCCACAACCCTCTTCTCAACCTCCCCGGTTACATCCTCCCTCTTAGGCGCTATCGAGTCAAGCTCGTCTATGAAGACTATGCTCGGAGAATTCTCCTCAGCCTCCTTGAAGATCTCTCTAAGCCTCTGCTCGCTCTCACCGTAATACTTGCTCATTATCTCCGGCCCACTTATGCTTATGAAGTGCGCGTTAGTCTCGTTCGCCACGGCTTTCGCGAGCAGTGTCTTACCCGTGCCAGGCGGGCCGTAGAGCAGAATACCCTTGGGAGCCTCTATCCCAAGCCTGTCGAAAAGCTCGGGGTGACGCAGAGGAAGCTCAACCATCTCCCTGATCTTCTGTATAGCCTCCTCTAGGCCGCCTATGTCCTCGTAAGTCACCCTTGGGAGAAGCTTCTTAATCTGGTATATTTTCTCGCTTATCTTGACCACGGTATCCTCAGTGACGATGACTGCTTCAGCAGCAGGCTGGTAGGAGACCACGACAAGCTGAACAATCTTACCCATTATCCTCACCGGAATAATGTCCCCCCTGTTTATTATCCGGCCTATCATTATGCTTTTCACAAACTCCTCGCCGTTAACCATCCTCGGCTGCTCGGTGTGCGCAAGCACGACGGTTGTAGCATACCTGGCGGTCACCTTCCTGATCCTAACCTTGTCGTCCAGGCTTACACCAACGTTCTCCCTCGTATATCCGTCTATCCTAATTAGGCCGAGACCCTTATCCTTCGCTGACGCAGGCCACACTAGAGCATAGGTCTTCCTTCTACCAACTATCTCTATAGCGTCTCCCGGTGAAAGGTTTAGAAGCTTCGCGACCTCAGGATCTATCCTGGCGTACCCCCGCCCAACGTCGGTAGGCTGAGCCTCGGCGACACGCAGGTAAATATAGTCAGGCTGATCCCTCTTCCTCAGCGCATCGCTCGGAAAACCTTCCTTCCTATCGTTCAATACTCAGCTTCTCCCTCCTCGCACATTTTTCCAACAGTAGGACCTCCCCAGAAGGGGTTTATTAATTTTCATCGTCTACGCCTGTGGAACGAACAGTTAAAAACGCATCTGGGCTTAAACTTTACAAAACTGTTTAAAAAAATTGATTCAGATTGCGACAGAATGTTGAAAAAAGAAATAAATCCTGTCGGCCGCTTAGAGACATGATGGTTAAACCCGAGTTGGAGAAGGTGGCTGAGCAGCTCAGAAAGGCTGTTGACGCCAAGGAGTTCGTCGCAGCAGTCTGCCTGTGCGATGCCGACTACACGGGAAGAGCCAGGTCATTCCTAGAGAGGGGGGAGAGACTCCTGATCCTCAAGGAGGATACTTCCTTCCTTATTCACAGGGCTTCAGGGCTTGAGCCGGTTAACTGGCAGCCTCCCCCTAATTACATTGGGCTTGATGCCAGCCGGGACCATGTTGCTCTTACCGTTAAGAGGGTTAGGAAGCCTGAGAAAATCATCGTGAGGATATACGATGTGAAAAGTATGTTCTCAGGAAGGCTTGAGGACAGAGGGGAATTCCAAATGTATCTGAGCGAGAAGGAGGTTTCTGAAATACTCCGTAGACACCCTGAGCTTGTTGAAAAAGGATTCAGAGTAACTTCTGCAGAAGCCAGGGAGAAAACCGGAGTGGTTGATCTCGTCGGGGTAGATGCGAACAACCGTAGAACGATAGTTGAAATAAAGAAGGACAGGGCTGGCCCAGAGGCGGTTAGACAGTTGTTGAAGTACGTTGCGAGCGTTGGTGCGGGCGTCAGGATTGTGCTCCTAGCTCCAGGTGTAACGGAAGAGGCTGAAAGAATGCTTAGGAGAAACAGGATGGAGTTCAGGAAGATCAGCATGCCCGAATTGACGAGGATCCTGATGCATGAGAGAAACGTGGAGAGAAACAGTATGACAAGGTACCTTTAAGTCTTACGATTGTCTTCACCGGTCTCGGCTAACCATTCTTCAAACTTTTCTAAGTACTTCGTCCTCTCCTCATGCTTCTTCTTTAAATTGTTTATCAGCCTGACTGGAGCAGGGTCAACCCCCCTCAGTATGGCGAGATAGTAGCTCAGCCAGTCCCCCAGGATTATGGCTGAAAGCACCTCCTCTAGCATCGTTTCGCCGAGCGGCTTAACCATGCTTAACCCAACCCCTTCCCTCTCAATGCTAGAAACGAGCGCGCCGATGCTTTCGGCAACATAGGGGTTCTTAAAACGGCTGTCGATGAAAACAACGTGAAGAATCTCTTTGAAATCAACCTTCTCCCATGTTTCAATCTCATTATGGTTTGCCTCGGGAAGCTGGTCGCACATAGCCCTCATCTTAGCATTCTCGTTAATCTGGTCCTTATACCGTAGGGCGACGGATTTCAAGTGTCCCAGAGAGTATATGATAGGGAGCTTTTCATGCAGCCCAGTGGCCAGCTGTTTAGCCGGATTCCGGCTTAAAGGAGTTTCCGGAGTAAGCTTAGAATTATACTCTTCAATCAGCCTGCAGGCTTCATCCAGCTCACCCTCCCCCACCAGTGGGAAGCCTATTTCCTCAGCCAGCTTCAACAACGGTATGAAGAGCAATGGAAGAGCCGACCTAGGCGTGTAGCCTGAGGGAACCCTTAGGAACGGGATTTTAAGCTTGGAGCAAGCCTTCTCCAGCAGACCGTTGGAAGCAATAGCAACCATGCGGGACCCCCTCCCGTAAGCCTGCTTGAAAGACTCGAGGGTTTCCCCAGTGTTCCCGGAATAGCTCACTGCTACTACAAGGCTCCTCTCGTCTACATGCCTGGGCAGGTCGTAGTCCCTAATTACGGAGACGCTTAGCGGAATCTTCCTCTGGGAGAGGTCTCTGAAAAGGTCTCCGCCAATAGCTGAGCCGCCCATCCCGCATACGACAATCTCCTTAACACTCCTGTAGTCTCGCGGGAGAACGAGGCTCCGAGAGAGTTCCACAGCCTTTTTCAACAGGGCGGGGAAGGAGGATATCATCATCCCCATGTTTCCCAAGTCGATCCTCCTTATTGCTTCAACGTCATCCAGTATTGAAACACTGTTCGAACCCGTATTGGGCCTCATTGATTCTTCCTCCTATGCTGCTGTAATAAGCGTCTTCCCCCGCAGAGCCTTTTTTAAAGGTTTTCAAGCAGCTAAGGATTATAAGGAGCGGTAGAGGGCTGATTGGCGCTGAAGATGGACGCTAAACTATTGCTCTCAATAATCGTGGTTGCAGCCATCATCATCGTCAACATTTTTCCAAGCGTTTTCACCCAGTATTTCAACCAGCTTGAGAAGGCGATGTTGGAAGGGGGGCTGCCCGGCTTCTACCTGCTTATGGTCATCCAATCCATAATAGCTTTTATACCTGCTGAGGCAGTACTGATTATGAGCGGCTCTGCCTTCGGCTTTGAAGCCTCCTCAACGGTTGGGACACTCGGGTTGATGAGTGGCGCCCTTATAAACTACGCGATAGGCTTGAAGTTCGGAAGACCCCTTGTGGAGAGGCTGATAGGCGGAGACGAGCTTGAGAAAGCTGAAAAGCTCTTCGTCAAGCACGGGTCTAAAATAATTTTCGCAGCCAGGTTTATACCATGGGTTTCCTTCGACGCCGTATCCTACCTCGCCGGAGTCACCGGGATAACCTTAGCGTCATTCGCCTTAGCAACCCTCCTAGGCACAGTTCCAAGAGCCGTTTTCTACAGCTACATCGGCGAGAAGGTTGGAGCAGGTATAAGCGAGGGAGACGTTACTCTGCTGAACTACATGCTTCTAGCAACCGTTCTAGTAATAGTGTTTCTAATATTGGTGTCCCGCAGAGGGAAGACTAGTCGAAAACCTCTTGGAGAAGCCTGAGAGGCATCCCTATCAACGCGACTTCTCTCCGAGACGGATTGTAGTCCAGCAATCCCTCCAGGTGGAGCCTCTTAAGGCGCTCAGCCACACTGCTATCCCTTGTTTTAACACCATGCTCCTCAAGCGTCTTGAAGCCTATGAAAGGCTCCTCGCAAGACTCGAAGACACGTAGAAGCTTCCCCACAATGCTACGCATCTCAGGGTCCTGAGAAAAAACCGTTTTCAAGTCCCTCGGCGTAACCACGCTTTCAATCCTATACTGGGCCTCCCTCACGTGCTCGGAAACCACTCTGGCTGAGCCCTCGTAGCTCGCGTTAAGCCCGCTTGCAAGCAGGAGTTCGATACCATACCTGGCTGAGCCATATCCGAATCTCTCAGTCAACCTGCCCATCAGGTATATCAGAGAATCATCCACGCTATTCTCATTGAAGGAGAGCTCAACCCTATCCCTAAGTATTATGGATATTTCTTCAGCACTATAGGGCTTGAAGCTTCTGCCAATCCTCCAGAAGAAGGAGGTAGCCCAGGAGTCTTTAACTTTTCGAGAGACATCCTCTATACCGATCAGTATTAGGATTACTTTAACCCTGTCCTCATACTCCTCCGAAATCTTTAGAAGATCGGTGAAAAATCTGCTTCTAACCCCGCTTAGAAAACTGTCGAAATCATCCAAGACGAGCAGGAAGCTCCTGCCAGACTTTTCAAGATAGTCGAAGACCGTGAACAGGAGCTCCCTGCTGCTGTAGCCTCTGCCAGGTATGTTAGGCATTAGGCTCAGCGCAATCATCTGGGCGAGGGTGAAGTCCGAGGAGGCGAAACGAGTGTTTAAATGCCTGTATTCAAGCTTAATGTTTCTCTGCCCACAATACTTCAAAACCTGTTCAGAAGCCTTCTTGACCGTGACGGTCTTCCCTGAGCCGCTTGGACCGTTTAAAACAATAGCCTTTAATGGAAGCCTGCCCTCTAGAAAGCCTATAACAGTGTTGAATATTTCAAGCTGGTGCTCCTCCCTGCTGGGCAGCCTTTCAGGAATATAGCTTGCACTAAGCCTGTGAAGACCATCCTTCTTGAAAATCAGGCTCTTCATCTTCAATCAGACAGTAAGCGTTTAGACTCCTCTAGAATCGCGTCTCCCATTTCACTCGTCTTAGAGACTCCACCCATGTCCGGTGTCCTGCACCTACCGCTTGCTAAAACATTCTCCACAGCAGCCTCGATGATCCTAGATGCCTCGAGCAAACGCTTATCCCCGCTCCTGCTCCATAAGTGTTCAAGCATGAGGGAGAACGTCAGGATTGCCGCAACAGGGTTGGCTATGTTCATGCCAGCCTTGTCAGGAGCGCTTCCATGAACAGGCTCAAACATTGAAACACCCTCGGGATTAATGTTTCCACTCGGCGCGAAGCCCAGTCCACCCTGGATAGCGGCACCCAAGTCGGTTAAAATGTCTCCGAACATGTTTGGGGTGACGATTATCTTGAAGCGTCCAGGGTTTAAAACCATGTGGAGCGCCGCAGCGTCAACATACATGAATTCGCTCCTAACCCTGCCGCCGTATTCTCCACCTATTTTCTCGACAATCTCCCTCCACAGGCCGTATGCCTCGGTGAGCACATTAGCCTTATCTACGAAGGTTATCTGGTTCAAACCCCTTCTGACAGCGTACTCGAAACCATACCTTATTATTCTCTCAGAACCCTTAGCGGAGACCACTCCTATTTGAAAAGCCTCGCCATGCTTACTGTCAACCTCAACCCTGTACCTGCTCCCCCTAGCCCCGCCGGTTTCAACCGTGTATTCGAAGACCCTTGAGCATCCTCCATCCACTCTTCCACCCATGTCAACGTAGAAATCCTCAGTGTTCTCACGTATAACTACGAAATCAACACGGGCATGCTCAGCTATTCTTAAAGGCGTTTCAACTCCTTTAAGAAGCCTGACGGGACGAAGGTTTACATAGAGGTCGAGTGAGGAGCGCATCCTTAGGAGAACACCCTTCTCAAGAACACCCGGCTTAACCCTCGGATCCCCAACAGCCCCGAAGAAAATAGCGTCGAAACCCTTCAGCCTTTTCAAAGTATACTCTGAAAGCGTTTCGCCTGTTTTAAGGTAATGCTCAGCACCATTGGGAAACTCTTCGAAAATCGTTGGGACGCCGATGGCTTCAAGGAGACTCCGCCCCACTTTAACAGCCTCCCCAACCACCTCTGGCCCAATCCCGTCGCCGGGCATTAAAGCAATCCTGTACGGTGACAAAGCCGTGTCGACCTGCCGGAGTAGAAATATATGTTTTTCCCCCTGGAAACTCTATTCTTCAAGCCGCCTGTCAGAAGCCTCTTCTGAAACAACACCGTAGTCGACTGTGAGAACTTTGCAAACCCTGTTTTCAACCAGGCTCCGCAAATCCCGCAGGGACCCCAGCCTGCAGTGGGCCTCAACCATCATGGTTTCACCAATAGCGTTTAAAACATCCAGCACGCCTGGACCAATGGTTTTCAAGCCAAACCCGGATGAGACAAGCATGGTGTCGAAACCAGATGCTTCTAAAATGCCGGCAATCTCCATAAACTGTTTTCCTGAAACCAGATCCGCCTCGACAACCGGCTTCACGTTTTTCAAGCCGATAAGCTGGGACTCCTCCACTACTCTGGAGAGCTCCGATTCGAACTCTACGATTCTGCTGTCAAGATAGTTGCCCAGGTTAGGGTAGAAGTATACCTCCTCAACACCATGCTCAGAGGCAAGCCTCATCTCCATCATCTTAAGGTCGACAGGCATCAGACCGGTCGGGAAAGATATCATAGTAGAAAGTTTTAAGCCGGTATCCCCTATGAAAATAGCCGCCTCGTCGACGTATACGCTGGGTACGCAGATGCTTCTAATGCCGTTTTTCAAAGCCTCGCTGCAAACCTCGCGGACATCGCTCAGCCTTGCGCCAGGCCTTACTGCGGAAGCAACTATTATTTCCGCAGGCTTAAAGACTCTTCTTCCCGGGCTCCCGGCAGCTCGCTTCATACCCTAATGCCTACGAGGGATAAAGATAAAAACTTCCAGATGGATTGAAAACCCTGGAATTGGAGTACTTAAAACATGTTTCAGACAGGCTTGGGCTGGAGGAGGACCCTGGGCTTGGCCTCCCGGTGCACAGGAAGACAACCCTGCCTGTAACCCTCTGGTACGATCACGAGAAGGATAGGCTCATACTCCTAGACCAGAATAAGCTTCCCTTCGAGGTCACGACGCGTGAGATAGGGGACTGGAAGGAGGGGGTTCAGGCAATAAAAAACATGGTTGTAAGAGGATCTCAGGCGATAGGCGTCGCCGGAGCTTACACTCTGCTGGTCGGCGCCCAGCAGTCTAAGCATAGTCCAGACCCGTTTGGGCAGTTGAGCCAGATGACCCGTGAAATAGCTTACGCGAGGCCGACTGCAGCCCCCTTGGCCTGGGCCACCCTCCTAGCCTACAATTATTGCAGGAGGATTTACGACGCGACTGGGAGCCTTGAAAAAAGCTTGGATGCTCTGCGTAAAATCTCGGACTTCATACTTGCCCAAGACATGGCGCTAAACTACTATATGAGGACTTACGGCTTAAAGATTGTTAGAAACGGCGACGTGATAATGACGCACTGCAACGGCGGGAGCCTTTCCTCAACACTCATGGGGCATGCATTAGGCATAATAGAGGAAGCATACTCGAACGGCATTGACGTCAAGGTTGTCTCTAAGGAGACTAGGCCGAGGAGCCAGGGGTATAGGCTAACCGTGTGGGAGCTTGTGAGGGTGGGGATTCCTACGACTATAGTAACGGACAACATGGTTTCAATATCTTTCGAAAGGCTTGGCGTGAACAAGGCTATTCTCGGGGCTGACAGAGTTGCTAGAGATGGTTCAGTAGCCAACAAAGTTGGCTCAGCCGACATCGCTAGACTTTTCAAACACTTTAAAGCACCCTTCTACTATGCAACCTCATACTCGACAATATCTCTGGATGTTAAGAGGGGGAGGGACATAGAGATCGAGGAGCGAAGCATAGATGAAGTGACATACCCGTATAGTCTGATTGCGAAAGACATGAAGAGCAGGAGGCTGGTTTCCGAGAAAGCCTTGGAGGAGTGGCCCCCCTCGGAAAGCATAGTTACTCATGAGCCAGGTAGAAAACAGGTTAGGGTTTTTAACCCCGCCTTCGACGTGACTCCGCCCCAGCTCATAACAGCTATTGTAACCGACGTAGGAATACTAAGGCCGACGAGCATTAGAAAACTCACTGGTAGGAAGGTGATGAACATGGTTAAGAAGAGGATTTCAGACTTCGGACTGGAGTTTCCAGAGGGCCTTACCAGCCTGGCTTAAACCCTGAACTCCTTGAGACGGTTTTAACGTCTAAACCTGATTAATGACCCTTGAAAAGGGATGTTGAAATCTTAAAAACGCTCGGCGACAACTATTAGCCAGAGGTCTTGGGGAGATGAGTGAAGAGGGTGAGAAGAAGGATGCTACTGGAGTAGAGAAGCTGGTGCTTAAGGCGAAAGTTATTTTGAAGGAGAAGAGGATCAGCCAGCTTGATAAATCCAGCTACGAGGTGAAAGGAGACCACGGGGTCTACATAGTTTCAAGAGACGCGTATGGCAACTATAACTGCAGCTGCCTGGGCTATTTGAAGAGGAGGATGTGTTCACACTCGCTTGCCGTCAGGATGTATGAGCAGAGCAAGGAGCAGAGGAAAATGTTGAAGAAGGGAGTTGTCAAGGGAGCCGGATACATCCCTTGAAGGGATCGGCTGCAGCCACAACCATAATGGTGTCAGGAGTAAGAGAATACTCGACATCCTTCTCCAAGCCAAGTTTAACCAGTTCCAAAGCGTGAAGCGACTTCTTCACAACATCTACGTTGAGTTCAGCAATCTTCATCACGATCTCCGCGTTCCTGTCGCATTTTCTCCACGGAAGATTTTTAACTATGAGGCCGGCGCAATACGAGTCTTCAAGTGCCGGGGAGCCGATTTTACCTGCCGTAATTATAGTCACCCTGTCAAAACCCGCTTTTTCCAAGTGTTCTACCAGTGGAGAGACATTGACCACCGCACCCACCAGGACTCTTTTCGAAACAGCCATTAGAAACCTTAGGAGCCTCGTCCCGCTGGAAGTGTAGAGCACAACTGTTTTTCCGCGTATTCTTTCCCAAACGTATTCCAGCGGGGAGTTCCCGAGTTGGAACATTGGAGGCTTAACGCTGTTAACTTCCCCGCCCACTACTGCTTTAAACCTCTCCCCCATGGTTAGAGCCTCGTCTGTCGACGCAGCTGGGATAACGCTTGCAGCACCATTCGCTAAAGCCGTCAATATGGTTGTAGATGAACGTAAGACATCTATGGCCACAACGGCATCCGATTGGATGATCGAGCTGTCGACAGCCCCTAGGAGCACTCTAACCTCCATTGTTCCTACACATGCTCAGAGCGGGTTGAAGATAAAATTGTTTCTTCAAGTACTGAAAACTAGCTGATGTAGCCGTTCTCCCTGTACCATTCTATAGTCTCCTTCAGCCCTGTCTTAAGATCGTATTTCGGCCTAAATCCAAGATCCCTCATCGCTTTGCTGACGCTGTAGGCCCTGTTAGAAGTCAGATCGTTAACGGTACTCGTCCTCCAGGTAAAATCGACTTTCCCCCTAAGCCTGTTGAACAACTCTACAGGCATCACGAAGGTTTTTGCAAGAATCGGCGGAACATGTATTCTGGGAGGCTTCCTGTTGCAGAGCTCCGCCAAGATTCTATAGACTTCAAGATAAGTATAGGCCCTGTCCTCACTTATGAAATAAGTTTGATTTTTAGACACTTCAGATTTTTCAAGCACTAGGAGAAACCCCTGAACCACGTCCTTCACATGAGCGAATTGAATAAGGTTCTTCCCGTCTCCAACCATGATCCTCGTCGGAAGAGCGTTTTTCGCGAAAGCCGTGATAAACCAGTAGGAGATGTCGTTCACGTTCCGTGGGCCATATATTCCAGAGGGCCTGAGGATCGAGTATTCGATTCCTCTTCCACCGTAACTCCTGACTACCTTTTCAGCCTCGAGCTTGGACCTTCCATACTCGTAAGACGGGTTTGGCAGAGAATCTTCTTCCGCCGGCGGGTTCTTAACGGGGCCTATTGCCTCAGTAGAACTGCAGTAGATGAACCTCCCCACACCATTTTTTAAAGCAGCCTCCAGAAGAAGCCTCGTACCCTCAACGTTAACCTTCCTATATAAATCCTTTTTCCCGAAGAAAGTATAGTATGCTGCAAGATGGATAACAACATCAATATCCTCGGTGGCTTGGCTGAGGCTTTCAGGCGCTGTGAGATCCCCCATCCTCAGCTCCACACCTAGGCTTCTTAGAAAACCCGTGTAACTGCTTTTCCTCACCATGCCGATGACATCATAACCTTTGGAAACCATTTCTTCGATGAGATGACCGCCTAGAAAACCCGAGGCCCCGGTTACGAGTATCCTCATGGCTTCAAAAACAGTTCCTCATCTCTACGGTACACTATTCTGGTGAACGCGGAGAGCAGAGTAACCCCGTCGTAGGGCTCGATGGCGCTTCTCATGAACATATCGCTCAGCGGCACGATTCTGTAGATTCCGAGGGAAGCCAATTTTTCAAAAACCCTCTCCTTCTCTTCCCCGTTAATCGAGTATCCGACTGTTTGAATCCCGTCGACTCCTTTGAAGGCAGGTGAGCCAGGAATCCTTCTAATATGCTCCAGGGCTTCTTCAACCGATTGTACAACCACTATCTCAAGAAATCTTCTGCGAGCATAAATGTTGAAGGCTGGAAGGGAGTTGACCACATCATCCAGAACACTCCTCCCTTTCGATAACACTAGCGTCCAAAGATTCTTAGTGTCTCTAGAAGAAAGAACGTGGGAGCCTTTCAACTGGAAAATCCTTCTCGCGGATTGCGTGAGAAAAATACTTGCATCATCTAAAACAGACTCATATTCAGAGCCAATCTCCCCTAGGAACCGTTCAACCATGCGGGTGAATGAGAAAGCGTTCTGCCAAGAGCCGATGAAAAAAGCCGAGGTTGGGGAGCTGCATAACTGTTGATCGTAAAGTATAATGTTTCTCGCAAGGCCTTCAGCGGTTTCCTCGCTGGCCGATTTTTCATGTATAAGGGCGCATCCCGTTAAGGGCCCGTTGACAACGATCCTGGGGTGATTAGGGTTTTCTGAAACAATCCTTGTAACACTGCTTCTCGCAGGCTCACCTCCCCAAAAGTTAACCACGCCGATTTCCGCCTCGCCGAGAAGATATCTCAGTGAAGCACTGTCATGCGTAAAGTAACTTAGTATAAGCGCGTCCATCATCATCCTCGCCTCCTCAGAGAGCGATGCTAATTCAGACAGTATTCTATACGTTTCAAACACTCCCAAATAGTTGGAGAGCGAGGGTTTTACGATTGTGAGGTTTCCAGTAGCGAGAGATATGGCTGAGGGAATGATCGAAGGAAGGAGCGAGTTGCCAGAGCTTATTATGAACACAGGTCCTGCAGGAGCGATTCTAAAGCTTTCACCATCATTTATTTCAACAAATCTTTCAAACACCTCGATATTCTTTGTAGGCGAACACTCCAGGTTTTTCCCAATGTTCTCCTCATTTAAAACCACCGGGACTAGTGAAAACTCCATTTCTATCAGCTTCTCACAATACCCTGTTGTTTTAACTAGAATGCTTTTCAACTCTTCAAGCCTGCCGTCGCTAAGCCTCTCCCTCCATACTTTACCCATCTCTCCGATTACTCTGAGCCTCTTCCTAATCCCGATGCTTGAAAGCCCCTCTTGGAACGTTGAGCTTTCAGCTAGGATCCCTCGCATGCTCTCGCTGCTAATCTCCAAGATTCTGTAAAGGTCTTGCTTCTTCTCCACAGCAGTATGCCTGTGGCTGCAGAGCGGCTTAAGCTCAAACTTAGTTTCCAACTAGCTTCTACCCATTAGTTCCTCCATTGTTCCGCCACATGCCCTTTGGAGGCTCCAGCCCTCGTCGACACTCAGCCGCCTCACATACACATACTCCTTCCCATAATACCTGTCGGAGGGATGGCTCCGCATTATGTCGCCAGGATAAAATATTTCAAGCCAAGACGTTGTGAAAGGATTAAATATTCCAATAATGCCCTCAGCATACTCATCCTTAACTAACTCAAAGGTCTTTGGGTTTAGGATGAATACTTCAGAAAGAGGATGAGGCATCTTATCCATTTCTCCAAACCTGTCCAGCATAGCGGTTAATGTTTCAGTCATCCCGTAAACATCCATGAATGGTACAGCTTGCCTACTCCCGTCCTGCCCACGTGAAACAAAATATTTCCTGGAGAACTCCACGATTTTATCGTAGGGCGGCAGGTCAGTAAAACCCTTAGTGCCACCCCCGGTTACGATGACTCCTCCCTTTCCAAGGTTTATCGGAATGATTCTCAACAGCTTGTACGCGAGCCTCTGAACAATATTCGTTTCCTCGAATTTTTTCGACAGCAAGTAGACGCCGGCGGGCGCGGTGAAGAGCAGTTTCGGCTCTTCCCTGCTTCTCAGGAAGCGTAGAATGTTCTCCTGATTCGGCACAAGCCTCTGCCAAGGCTTTCCCTCTGTAGTGCCTTCAACCAGGTCCATACCGTAGAGAAGCGGGATTTTCTTCGACTCTAAAGTTAGATGAACAAAAGCCACAAAGTTAAGCCTATACCTAAGCTCCGGGGCAGCCATGAAGAGTGCAACCCCCTTCTCGCTTTCAACCTCCTTCCCGTAGACGTATTCGAAAAGATAGGTATTGCCCATTATCATTATCGCGAGGTCGAGAGGACTCCTGTAGACCTTTACGGGATTAGGATTGGTTGTGCCACTCGACATAAAATACTCGCCGTTCTCCTCCACATCCTTGATCAGAAACTGTTTATGCCCTTCCCCCCGGAGAATATCGGATGGGATTGCGAGCCTCGCCAAGTCCTTCAGCTCAGCGTCACGGGGAGTTATTTCAAGCCTCTCGAAAAGCTCGCGATAATAATCGCTATGCCTTGAAAAATAGCTTAGCGCATCCCTAAGAAGGCTCCTTCTCAGTTTACTGAGATGGTCTGGAGACTTGGAGAAAAGGCTTTTATCGTTCATCAGACCCCATATCTTTTCCACGTAGGGGTCTTTTAAAAGCCTGCTTTTAGAGGCAGCTCCAAATATTTCCGATGAATTCATCTGCCGAAGACCAGGCTAGCAATACTATTTATAAACCTGATGCTTAAGCTCACGCATCGTTCACTGACTGTCGAAGAGCATATAGTCTTGGATATCTAAGCCTTTAAGGAACATGAACTTAAAGAGTTTTTTAATTCTGTAAAACAGTTTTGGTTTAACCGTAAACCTTAAATTTCCAACACCTCAGAATCTGAGGAACTCCTTTGCTGAAAATAGTTGAGACAGGACAGCCGGATAAATACACTAAAGCCATCAGCATTATTCATGACAACGAGGAGATCGCCAGCGGGAAAGTGTACTTGGCTGACGAGCAGGAGGCGAAGATATTTAGACAGAGACTTAAAAGGAAGGTTAAGGAAGGCGACCCATACTCTGTGAAGATAATATTTAAGAACGAGGAGTATGCTAGGAAGCACATGGAGGAAACCAGGAGCGCAGTCTCAGAAAAATACAACCAGGTTGACGGTAGACACGTATTCCTGCTGGTTGAGAGAAACGGGAGACTGGAGAAAGTATCGGAGTGATGGAGAAATGGACGTTGGGAAGAAATGTCTGCTCATGGCTATTGCAGGCGCGATATTCATATTTGTTTCCTCACCATTCATGATCAATATGGTTTCCACGGGAAAACCCATTACCACTCTTACTGCCAAGGAGGTTTTAAAACCGTTCCCACCGCAGGAATATGGGCCGATCTCCAGAAACATTACCGGCATGGAGAAGATAATGGAGGTTTATTTAAACCCTGAAAGAGGAGAACAGTACAAGGTCGGCCTTAACGTTTCAACTAATGGAACGGTAAACGTATTGGTTTTTTGTTTAAACAGCACCGACACGATTCAGAATACTTTCAACGCTGGAAACAACACTATAGATAATCTTGCGATAACGCGTAAAGGTACTTACGTGTTGAATGCGACCAGCGTAGGTAGCAGCGTTGTTAAAGCAACTTTCACAATCACCGAGTCATGGCTCCTCAGAGTCACGGAATGGGAGGAGCAGGTCGATCTGTTGAGAACAGTAGGGCCCTCCTTAGGCTTCGCAGTCGGCATCGCTATACTGGCGTACTCCCTGATAAGGCTTAGGAGGGAGGCGGGAGCAGCCTACCCCAGGGCAGCCGGGGAGACTGGTGAAACAGGATACTTGGAAGTTGAGGAAGACTAGTCGGGCTTGAAAAATGGATAGGAGAGTCAAAGAATCCCTAAACGTCTTCGTAACAACGATCGTAGTTCCCGCGGTAATAATAGCGGTGGCGATATCTCTTCTAAACAGCTTTATGGGAACCAGCAGCCCGCTGGCGGTTGTGGAGATAGACATGAGTCCTTGGTATGTTAGCAGCATGTATCCAACCCTGTTCCCCGGAGACCTGCTTCTCTTAAGCGGTAAGGAGGATCTTCAAGTAGGCGACATAATCATCTATAGAAACCCTTACTCGGGAAAGAATATTGTTCACCGTATAATTGGGATTAAGGTTGACCAGTACGGTGGCAAAAGATACGTTACGAAGGGCGATTATAATGCTTATCCGGACAGCTATAATCCGGGTGCGGAAGACGTGGTTGGCAAATGGGTCGGGGTAAAAATACACCTGGTGGGCTTCATCCTGCTGCTGGCCAACACAACAGTCGGCAGAACGGTTTTGATCACCACACTTATAATACTGCTGCTAACGGAGTTCATCAGAATAATCAGAGAAAGCAAGGGTTCCAGCTCGTCGAAACAGGTTTTCCAAGAGCCGGTTAAGGCTTCCTGCTTATGACTTCCCAGGTCCTCGAATCCTCCTGGCCAACCCTCCAAGCAGCTATCTTATCTATCCCTTGCGAAAAGCACGCGCTTTATCCTAAGATCTTTGAATAATTGCTGAGGCGAAACCCTTAAGGTTCTAAGTCTTCGTTGGATACCGGTGTTCTCCGCCCCCTCCGGAGAAATATATAAGTATCCCCCTATATATAGAGGATACGGGTTTGAATCATGTTCTGAGATGCACGTGCTGCGGAGCAGCCTATGGCTTCAGCGTTGAAAGGAAGCTGTGCAATGAGTGTGGACAGGGACTGATGCTTGAGGCTAAGCCATCCCTATTAGAGGAGCCGGAGGAGCGTGGTATATGGAGGCATAGCGGAGTGCTGCCGGCTGTTGAGAAAAGGTTCAGGATTTCCCTCGGAGAGGGAAACACGATGCTCCAACACGGCTCAAGGATTGAGAAAAGTCTTGGGGTTGAAGAGCTCTGGATAAAGGATGAAACCGTTGAGCCAACGGGCTCATACCTAGATAGAAGCTCCGCCTTGTTCGTATCCTTCGCCCTAAGCCTCGGCTACGGAAGGATTTTCACCTACTCGACAGGGAACCTCGGCGCCTCGCTGGCAGCATATGCTTCTAAAGCAGGTTTGAAGACGCATGTTCAAGTCAAGCCTAAGATAGACCTTGGGAAACTCTACCAGATGATAATATACGGCGCAGAGGTTAGCGTAGTCGATTCCTTCGGGAAACGGGGAACTAAGGGGGCTCTTGTCGCCGTTGAGCACGACCCGTTGATAAACGAGGCTAAGAAGACCGTCATGCTTGAAACACTCCTCCAGCTTGGTGGTAGGCTGCCCGACTATATTGTTCTTCCAATGGGGGAGGGGGGCCTTGTCTACGCGACCTACAGGATGTTGAAAGAGCTTAAGGAGCTCGGCGCCGCTAAGGGCAATATGAGGATAGTCGGAGTCCAGCCGGAGGACTGTAAGCCTATAGTAAAGGCTTTTGAAAAAGGTTTGGACGCTGTTGAGGCTGAAGCCGAGTCGAGAAGCAGGATATTCGACCTGAACGTGGCCAACCCCAGGTTTGGAAACGCCGCCCTCAGAGCTATAAGGCAGACAGGTGGAATGGCGGTGTCTGTCAGCGAGAAAGAGGTCTTCGAGGCCCTTAACATACTTGCAGAGAGGGAGGGAATACTTGCAGAGCCCGCCGGATGCCTTTCCCTAGCAGGCCTAGCGAAGCTGGTTAAAAACGGATGGTTGAAAAGAGACGTCAGGGTTGTTTGCGTCGTCACCGGAAGCGGCCTTAAGGACCCCCGGGTTATGAAGGAAATAGCCCACCGTAAGTCCAGCCTAGGCCTGTTGATAGAGGAGTTGAGTGGGGGCATTAGACTAGGCCCTACTAAAGCAGCAATCCTGAGACTGCTTTCCGAGAAAAACATGTATGGATATGAGGTTTGGAGGGGGCTGAGGGAGAAATACGACGTGAGAATCCGGATCCCAACGGTCTACCAGCATCTTGCCGACCTTGCTGAGAAGGGATATGTTAGGAGGGAGGAGTCTAAGAGAGTCTGTGGCAGAACGAGGGAGTACTATTCCCTTACTGAGAGGGGGGAGGCGCTCGTCTAGCGTTTAAAGCCTCATGCGCTCGTAGGTTATCTTTAGATCGTTGCTTCTCCACTCGAAAACCGGAACATCCCTTCTAAGCCTCCTGAACTTTTCGCTTAAGGAATGAACTATTAGGGGGAGAACTATAGTGGCGTCAGCGTAACACTGTACCCTCTGAGCTCTGAAACCTATTTTACCCCAGCTCTGACCCTCCTCGAAAGTACAGCCTGACAATCCTCCCCACTGCGGCATGTCAGTGGAGATCTGTATCGCGTAGCTATGGCTTTTATCATGCCTAGTCTGGTAGCTTGCTATCACTGCGGTCTGCTGAATAAAATTCTTGGGTACTCCCCCACCTATGTATATCACCCCAGTCTGCTTCGCCTTCTCA
>Ga0315298_1004395_pt1 | contig 21118 bp, 20 predicted proteins | sample WHS_1_MG_FD_203077 | JGI IMG/M metagenome (GOLD analysis project Ga0315298, IMG submission 203077) | Extremophilic microbial mat communities from Washburn Hot Springs, YNP, Wyoming, USA - WHS_1_MG | ecosystem: Environmental > Aquatic > Thermal springs > Hot (42-90C) | place: USA: Wyoming...
GATTTTGCTGCCTTAACGCAACTCAATTTCGACAAAGCAGTAAAAATTCACAAGATATTCTTTGATTTTATCCTCGAAGGGGCCAAGAAAGCGGCGGAACACAAAGCCATAGACTCGGTCAGGTTAGCTGACGATTTTTGTCATTATGGAGGTTCTACTTATAACCCGAGGTTTACGGAGATAATACTCGAACGACAAGCAAAAATAGCTGCTGAAATAAAAAGGAAAGGAAAATACGCGGTTCTACATTCGGATGGGAATATCGCCCCTTATTTAGATTTTTTGGGTAAACACTTCGATGGTCTTCATCCCTTAGATGTATGTCAAAAATCTACGGTAGGGGCCGCCCTTGCATGGAGTTTAAAACTAGGAGAAATTCGAAAAAGTTTACCTGAAACAGTTTTTTTCACAGGTATCCCAATAGACCTTCTTTGTAACAAACAAATATCCGCTGAAGACTTAGTCAAAGTAGTGAAAAGCGTGATTTCAAGGACAGGAACTGAACGACTTGTGCTCACCACTACCCATAGACCATATCCTAGTTGGACATACGATGATTTCGCAGATAAAGTGCAAGCAATTAATAAATTTATAAAAAGTATCTCCATCGAAAGTAGTTTTTAGCCAATACTTGTAACTGGTTAAAAAGAAAGGATAAAAATTATTAAATAGTTACCAATTAATAATTGATGAATGATGGCATCTGTTGATAAAAAGGCTTTGACCCTACACCGGATTCAGTACCATTTAAGAGTTAGCCCTGGAGATGTAGGAAGATACGTTTTATTGCCAGGAGATCCTTGGAGAGTTCCACTTATGGCTGAGAACTTAGAAGATGCAAAAGAAGTCGCACATAACAGGGAATATCTTACGTACACCGGCTTTCATAATGGCATAAAAATATCAATTACTTCCACCGGGATAGGTGGGCCATCCACAGCCATTGCCATTGAGGAATTAGCAAATGTAGGAGCAGAAGTTTTTATAAGAGTTGGCAGCACGGGGGCACTGCAGGAGCATATGGAAATAGGCGATCTAGTTATAGCCACGGGAGCTGTCAGAAATGAATCAACCTCAAGATGGTATGTTCCTGAAGTTTTTCCAGCTGTGCCAACATTTAGCGTGACTAGGGCCCTGATTGAGGCGGCAAACGAACTCAAAACAAAGCTGGATTTTAAGCTTCATATTGGGATCATAAGTACCGACGATGCCTTTTACGCGGAAACTCCAGAATTTATCGAAAAGCACAGAAAATTAGGCGTGTTGAGTCTTGATATGGAAAGTTCAGTCATTTTTTTAGTTTCTCACCTACGTGGATTAATGTCCGGAACCATACTGGCAGTTTCTGGAAACTTGGCTACAGGGGATGTGATTTACGAAGAAGAGAATCCCAAGCTGAGAGAGGGTTGGAAAAAAGAAACCCAAATAGCATTGTTAGCCATAGAAAAATTAGAAAAAGAAAGTTTGACAAAAAATTGACCTCTATCTTATCCTTTTTCTTATCGTCAGATACTCTTCCTCCAGATTTTCAATCTCATTACTTGGAATGAAAGCACTTTTAAATGAGTTCATTATAAGCGCGTCTACTTCTGTAAGTCTGAAGCCGAAAGCTTTGCAAACCTCTACAAAATTATCCGTTAAAGTACCTCTCGGCCATATGGCGGGGTCATCAGAATTTATTGTCACTTTAATACCATGAGCGAGCAAGCGATCAATTTTTAACTCCCTGATGTTGGTTACATGACCTAAAACCACATTGGAGATAGGATTGGACTCGATTCTTATTCCATTCTCTTTTACCAGTTTCATGAGTTTTTGATCATTTGGTAAGTGTATAGCATGACCTAGCCCATTAGCTCTCAGAAAAAGAATGGATGTGCCAATATTTCTTATATTATCTTTAATAGATTTGCACCCCTCCCCTGCATGAACAGTCCTTTTTAAACCAGAGCCAAAGGTCATGCTAAACGATCCTAGAAATTTTTCTGGAGGGTTATTCTCCTCCGTACCAACAAGGTCTATGCCTACCACTCCTTTTTGATGATATTTAATGGCGATTGATACTATCTTACGGGCCACATCATCGGTAATTTCCCTGCCTATTGCTACGATTAGATTCGCCCTTGTCCCTGTTTCTTCAGAACCCGCCCTTAATCCTTCTAATAAACTCTTTATTACCTTGTCTACGGTTAATCCCTCTTTAGTGTGATATTGGGGGGCAATTCTACCTTCCGCATAAATTATTCCATCCTCACTTATTTTTTTAACATAAATCCTCCCAACTTCTCTAATTATTTCCTCCGTTTGCATTAAACCTGTTATGGGGGAGAAGCGATACGCAATATTACTTAGTAAGTAATTATACCCCTCACCTCTAATAAACTTGGAGAAAGCGGCGGCACTTTTTAATGCATGTCCGTCACTGGTCTTTATTTCTCTTTTAAACTTCTTAGCTATCCCCAAAAGGTCTTTAATTGGAATGCTCCCATCTATATGGCTATGTAAATCCGCCTTTGGTAATCTTTTAATTATAGAGTGGGACGGCAACATAACTGTTCTCATCCTTTGCTTCTTGTCCTAGGTTGGTTTAAAGACAAGCCGAGCCGACTAATCAAAATTTCAGAAAGTTTTTCCACAGTTGTTACTCCGGGGCTAATTCCTAGTCTAGAAAGTACATTTGATAGACTAGTTATCTGAGGTGGCCTTAGATATGTTCTTTTTAAAACACCTTCTTGGGTAAAAACCAGGCTCGTTGGACCATCAAGCACAATGCGTCCTTTGTCGACCACTATGCTTCTCCCACAATATTCTGCAACTAAATTCATGTTATGGGTTATTACAATAATCTTATGGCCTCTTTTATGTAATTTAGCTAATATATCCATGATTATATACGAACCCTTAAAATCCTGGCCCGTTGTGGGTTCATCGACTATAATTATTTCCGGCTTCATGGCTAGGACTGATGCAATAGCTATTCTCTGTCTCACGCCTTTGGGAAGCAAAAAAGGATTCTCATCAGCGAACTCCTCAATTTCTAGGACAATCATCGTTTCCATAACTCTCTTTTCTAGCTCTCGACCAGTAAGTCCAAGATTTTTTGGACCCAGGGAAACCTCTTCCTTAACGGTATTTGATGAAATTTGATGGTCTGGATTTTGAAATACGTACCCCACTTTTCTCACTATCTCCGTCATATGTGCCTTTAATGTGTCCAGATCTCCCAAAATAACTTTACCTTTTGAAGGCTTTAGAATGCCTGCTAGTAGTTTAGCAAGCGTGGTTTTTCCAGAGCCATTCTGCCCAATAATTCCTATCATCGGATCGTCCTTGAATACTTTCAAAGAAGCTTCCTGAAGAGCTAACGTTCCATCGGGATAGACAAATGTGACATCTGAAAGGTTCGCGAAGGGTTCACTTTTCTGAGATGGCGCGCGTAATTTAGCTGATCCTTGTTGAGGAGCTTTAGACGGAACATGAGTGGACTTTAGTAATTCAAAAACCTTTGATCGTGCTTCATTAAATGTTATGGGAAGACTCCTTAGTGGCAACCCAGCTTTTTTCAATAAGTAAAACAGCTCTGTAACTTGTGGTGGCTTAACCCCTTTCGATTTTAAATAGTCCACCTTTTGAAAAATTTCATCGGGCTTTCCTTCGTCGATTATCTTTCCCCCGTATAAGAACAACACTCTATCAGCCATTGCGGCAGTTTCTTCAGTCATGTGTTCGATTAGTATCACTGTAATCCCTAATTCTTTATTCAAATTTTTGATGCTCTCTAATACTTCAACTTTTCCCAAGGGATCTAGCTCTGCAGTTGGCTCATCAAGCACAAGAATTTCTGGCATATTCATTAATGCCGCCCCAATGGCTGTTCTTTGTTTTTGGCCACCGGAGATATCAAAGGGTGCTTTGTCAGATAATCCTTCTAATCGCATGATTTTTAGAACCCAATTCAATCTTTTGTCGATTTCTTTCCTACTGAGGCCTCTAATTTCTGGTCCGAATACAAGTTCATCTTCAACCGACATCGTGACGAACTGCGTTTCCACGTCTTGGAAGACAAGACCAACTCTTTTGCTGGTCTCAGCTACACTGTAATTTTTTGTATTTATATTGTCAGAAATTACTACATCTCCCTTAAACTCCCCAACTGGATAACTATGTGGGATTAAACCATTAAGACACATCGATAACGTGGTCTTCCCTGCAAGATTGGGCCCAACTATTAAAACGAACTCACCCTTTCTAATTTCTACATTTATGCCCTTTAGTACCCAATCTTTGTCTTTTTCGTATTTCCACCAAACATCTGAAAGTTTAATGATACTTGTAATATCAAAACCTCCCTAAAAATAAACGAGCACACGATCAATGAGAGCAAGTATCGCCAAAACAGTAAATCCAAAAATTAAAAGATAGTCGTAACTTCTTAGCTTCACTGTGCGATACTGGGATGGTTTATTGCCCTTAGCACCAAACCCTTTTGATTCCAAAGAAACCGAAAGCATCGACGCTCTTCGCACAAATAAAACTATTAATGGGCCTAACAAATGTATATATTTCCTTAGGCGATCTATAACAGATCCCTTGGAAAAATCCACTCCTCGCCCCTCTTTTGCTTCTTTAATAATGGCATAATCAGCCAAAAAAAGTCCAGCGGATCTAAATATTATCGTGAGGAGAAAACATGCTGAAAAAGGAACCTTAAGTGTTCTTAACCCAAGAACCAAATCGCGTTGAGTTGTGCTGCTAATCAAAAACAATGTTGTGTACGCCATGCTAAAAAAAAGAAAAGTAACGTGAAGTATCCTAACCACGGCTCTATCCGTGATAATGAACCACCACCATTTAAAAAGAACTTGACCTTCCACAATTGGGGTAAGGCCTGGCGGGAAGAATACATTAGTAATCATGGTGCCTATTAGTTGCATTATAAATACGAAGGTTGCTATTTTCATCCAAAAACTGGGAACTTTAGCAACTCCCAGCAAAACAATAGAGATTAAAAAAAGCGTCGCCATTATATATAAATTTACAAAATAAGCCAGGGCAGCGGCGGTTGTCATTAGGATGAATATCAACAGTCTTGTAACCGGGCTAAGCCTGCTTACGATGCTTTCACTAGGGATATATCCGATTACTCCTCTCATTCTGAGTCTAACTTATGATGGACTTGACGTATAAAGGTGTTTTGATTATAAATCTGGACAATAATTTCAGTAGCGCGCTTCCTATGACGATGCCTACAACTACGTTACCCAAGAACCAGCCCATCCAGAACGGCCACCAATACGCCTCAGTTATCCATTTCATAAAGTAGACGAACATCCATGTGCCGTACGTCGCCGTTATAGCTGACATGATTATAGCATTAAAACCTATGTGAGTAACCCAGCCTTTCTTATCTTTTAGTCCCAAATCGTATTTAACCACGTTATTAACCACTTTAGGCAAAAGCGCATTTATGAGGTTCACAAGCATGAATACAACAACGATAAACAATGGCCAACCAAATATAATGCCGCCAATCATGGTTCCTATATAAACCCCAATTGCACCCCATAGACCAAACCACAGCCCAAACGCTATGTAAAAGCCTGATCCCGGATAAAGCGTTGAAAGATATGGAATTATTGGTGTGATTGTTATGCCACCAAGAAGGTGCAGAACCAATGCCAAAGCAGCTGTGGAAGCCACAGTAACAAATGTAGGAACATATCGAACCATTCTTATACCACCCCCCTTTAATAGCTTAAGTAAGTTTCTTATTTAAAACTTTGCTCGGATGTAACGCTCGAGCCAACAATCACACTTTCCACATTTGAAAACTAGTCTGATGAAACCCCACAAAAATGTGCCAAAAAATTCCATATAAACGCGGCCTGTTACTGAAATACCCTGCTGCTGTGCATAGGTCTACAGGAGATTAATCGTGAAAAATAAAGACGAAGGGAGATTTTCTACTGCTTGAGAAAATATTGCGACAACAATTGGAAGCGAGTTGCATAAATCCTAACCTATAATCGCAGTAATCATTTGACCGCCTAAAATGACTCCGGCCGTGAAAACCCCGAGGGCCACAGGCAAGGCGCTGGCTATGGCCACACGCTTGGCCAGCCTGTCGTCACCCCGCTCTATCTCGACCGCGTAGTTGATCAGTATCGCTGTCAGGATGACTATGTAGACGCCGAGCACGAAGAGAAACGCCGACGGAGATATCTCGGCCGATCCCAAGAAGCCGGCCGCGGATGTTTTTGAGGACAGCAACCCCTGCAATCGCGCTGCGACGGAGGTAACCAAGGGGGCGAAGAAAAGGGCCACTGACCGCATGGAGGTCACGACCTCGGCCATCGAACGCCTTATCTCCGCCTCGACGCCTTTCAGCTCCCGCAGATGCTGCGCAGTCTGAAGGATTGCCTCGCCAGCGCCCCGCGTGCTCTTCTCAATTAGATCCACGAACATCTTCAGCGTTCCCCTTATCATGTTTGAGTTCACATACCTCAGTGCACCTCTTGCGTCGTCGAAGACGGCGGCGCGCAGGCCCATTCCGCCGAGTCGGACATTTGCCGAAGCGGTCCTGAAAACACGCTGGAGTTTACTCCCGCTCATCGTCCCGGCCACGTGCTTGAGCGCGTCCTCCGCCGGGCGCCCTTCGCTTACCCGGTTCCCGAGCTGCACCAGAGCATCGCAGAACTCTTCCTCCATCTGGATGATTTCCTCGCGACGCCTGTAGGCGCTGGCGGAGCTCAGGTAGACGTAAGCTGAAAAACCGAGCACGGCGCCCCAGAGGACGGCTACCGCGCTGATATCCGGCGGGGCGGCGAGATATAGGCTTAAAGCTGGGATAGGCACCGAGAGGGCAACGGCCTTCAGGACAGCACGCAACTGAGACACCTCGTTCGGGACCTTTGGAGGCTGAAGCGTTGCCGGGCGCTTTGAAAGCACGTTACCGCTCAGGGCGTATACCAGGAGCGGCAGGAGAAAGCAGTACAGAAAGACAATGTGGGCCAGGCTGACCTGTACCTCAATTACCGAGAGGACGGGCAGGATGACGACGAACACCAGCGGGAGCAGGACGCCCAGGCTGTAAATCAAGAGCGTCGGCAGATTGATGCCTGAGGCGAATTCCTGCGCCCTCTCTCTGGCGCCCTGAAGGACCAGCTGGAGCGAGCGGTCCAAGGTCCTCTCCCTGCTGGACCTTGTACGTTCGTTCACCGAACTGCGGATGAGGTAGATGGACCGGCCCAGTTCCGGGCAGCTTCTTTCCCAGCGCTGGGAGAACTTCGGAAGCACATCGTCTGCACCAGAATGCAGGCGCAGGTGGCACTCAGAGATCCTCCTCCTCAGGTCTCGTCCCATCTGGCCCTCCAGCTGCTCGCTGGCAAAGCGGGTAGCCCGCTCAAGGTTCGGCACTATCTTCATCACCATGGTGAGATATCCGACCAGCATCGGAGCTTCGCCCGCAGCCTTTAATTCTTCACGGCTCCTGCGCCGGCTCTTTAAGGACGTTATTTTTTCCCGCAACATTTTCATACGTCCTTATCTATTGTCAAGCTGAGCCACGCGCGCCAGCTCTTCAGCAACCCGCGATAGTTCAGGCACCCGCGCTTGAGCTGCTCCTCAAGCATGGAGTGCCAGGCGAGGTTGGAACGCACGACGAAGGGCGCCTCAAGCAGGTCCGACCTGTTTAAGGCCGCCTCCTCCACCAGTCCCTCCTGAACCTTGGCTCTAAATTCCAAGTTGCGCATAACCTCAAGCGGCGTCACTCCCCACTTTCCGGCGATGCTCGCGATCAGCTCAGATTTTCTTTGAAGGAGTACCCGGGCAGGCCTCAGACAACCGGCGGAGTAATCGTAATACATCAAGTTCCCGAACCCACCCTCAGCTACAGGATCGTTGTGCCACCCCTTTCTGACCTCGACTACCTGCACCAGCCTTCGGGCCCGGGCAACTCCTCCCCTCATTCGGATGGGAGCGGCCACGACGATCGCCTCGGTCGCCTTGAAGGAGTTCGGCGTTATCCCGAGGTCGTGCACAACCCGCTCGAAAACATCGCGCGCGGTGGCCCCGTGGATCGTCCCCATGACAGAATTACCGGCAGCCCCAACCCGCATTGCCTCGTAGAGCGTGCGGGCTTCCTCGCCTCGGACTTCACCCACGACCAGGACGGACTCCCCCAGGCGCAGAGCGGCGCGGAGGGCGTCCTCCGCCCGAAGCTCCGTGTCAGTTCCTGAGACCGCTGACTGCACCTGAAGAGCCTGTACCTTGTACCCGAGCTCCCGCAGATGCTCTATAGGTAGCTCCAAGGTGTCCTCGATTGTGATTATTCTGGACTTGGGAAGGAGCTCCAGCATTAGTGCACCCAGCAGGGAAGTTTTGCCAGATCCCCTGCTACCCGCTATCAGCAGGGAAACCTGGGAGTCAACGAGCAGGCTGAGCAGACCCGCCGCATAGGGAGTCAAAAATTTAGCTTGGACGAACTGCGGCAGGGTCCACGGGGTAGGTTTGTGCCTGCGCAGCGCAAACGCCAACCCGTCCGAACTCAGCGGCCGCCCGATCGCCGCTACCCTCACGCCACCCAAGTTAAGGTCCAGCACTGGGTCTGCCTCGGAGAATGGCCGACCGCTGACGGCGCGGAACCTTGAAATCATGGACTCCGCGTCGTCAGGGGTGAGGAAGATGTTGGTGATGCATTCGTCGTGGTCGCGGTGCAGTATGTGCACCGGCGTCTTCCCTACGGGCGCGTCAACGTAGATATCCTGCACCTTTGGGTCGGAAAGCAGGGACTCAAGCAACCCCAGCCCGGCGGTGAACTTGGCCAGGTAGGAGGCCAGACGCCTGACATCCTGTCTTGACACCTGAATTCTCTCCTTGACCGCATGCTCGGCCATCAGACCTTCGCCCAGGCGTGCGATTTGTCCGCGGGCGCGCAACGGGTCAGTCTCAAGAATGGGGGGATCCTCAACCATTAGCTGTCGCGCACGCTGGAGCAGCTGCACATGGTCATGGGGCAGCTGGTACTCGGGCGGGATCAGAAAGTACAGGTTCTGGAGCTGTCCGGCCAGGCGATATATCTTCAACTCGCTTCCCTCGACCACGTAGGAATCTATGAGCTCGCAACCCGGCGGTGGCTCCAACTTGAGGCGGGACGTCAGGAAGCACGGCCTGACGAGCGGCTGCAGTATTTCAGGGTATCCCCTGCTCCCCCTTCCGTCCCTCAGAAGGGCGGAACGCTCAAGGGAATTCACAACGGGTTCCAGGTTGTTTTTGATAAAATCTGAACGACAGGCCCTGCACTTCTTGGCCCCGTGCTTGTTTTTCGCAAGCATCTCACGCGATAAATCCTGCAACCTGCGAAGACCCGAGGCGGGGTCACAGGATAGTTCCTCCAGAGACCTCCTGAGCTGAAAGCTGCGCGAAGCCTCGCATCGCCTGCAGTCCTCCGGCGTGAGGTTTGCCAGCGACCAGCGACGACAATCGTTCAGTATTTCCGCGATCTCGTTAATCGCCTGCAACCCGGTCCCGCTATACTCGTGTTCGTAGGACTCCGAGAGGACAACGATATCAACGCTCGGCTCTTCTATCAGGGCTTCCAAGACACTTTTCATGCATTCCCGAGATTTCTCGACCGATGCCCCCATGTGACAGCCACCGCACCTGAACTTCATCACGCGCTCTTTGCCGAGCGTCGCCATTGTCCGTTCGCAGCTCACCTACCCCGCCCCCTCGTCCGGCCTCCCTCGATTTCAAGCTCGGAGAGGGTGATGTCAAGCCTGCCGTAGATCTTCGCCAGCTCGGCGAGGTTGCCCTCAACAGTTGAAAGTCTTCTCTCCAGTGCCAGCAGGCGTTGATCCAAAACTTTCACGTCATCGCGCAGTTTGGCCATCCACCTCCCGTGTTCAGCCAGAATAGCGGCGCCATCGCTTTTCTTCCCGAACATCTCAAACATCTCCTCTGGGTTTAGCTCCTTCAAGGAGGCCTCGCCTTTTTTCTCGCTTCATGAAGGTCGAGGAGCCAAGCAGAAATTTGCGAAATCTGCTTTGAAATCTCCCTGTCCCTGAGCGATTCCCTCCAGGAGCCCGGATGAGACATCAGCAGCAGCCAAGTGCGCTCGCTTAAGGCACCGGCCTCATGCAGCTCCTCAAAAAGCCTCTCAGGCCTGGTGCCTCCCAGCTCACCGAGTTGTTCTCTCAGGCAGGCGAACCTGAGAAAATCGGCATCCTCGACCATGTGTTCCCTGAGCGCCAGTAATTCTTCCCTGAGCACCGCAAAATCACGCCGGGCAAAGCGCGACCAGTCCTCACGCAACTGGTCGTCCTCCTTGGCGCTTTTCAGGGATTGTGTCAGCTCCGCCGTCGAGGCCCTTACCGGCATTACTATCCTGAACAGGTCTTGGCGGTGTGTTTCATCAATTCTCGCTGCCTCAAGCACGCGCTCCAAGTTCTGGTCCAGCCTTCGTAACAGGCGGCTGGCCGCGCCAGGGTTATTCTGCGGCAGTTCCAATATGTGATCCAGATCCGCCAGCAAGGATTCTAAAGTAAGCTCACGCCCCATCCTCACCCAGCTCCTTCAGCCTTTGCTCAACCTGAGAAAGCTTTTCATCACAACCATCCTTTTTTGATGAACGCCGCAGTTCCGCCCGGAGCGCGTGGAGGACCTCGACCTCGGCCAGAAGGAGGAGCCTGGCAAGAGAGTGACCATTCCTGCCCCGGTTGATGCGCCTTTCGAGAACCGTCAGCCCCACATGCCAAGCGGCGGCCACGAGAACTACCAAGAGCAAGGTATCCAAACTGCCCATCGAACATTTGAGCCAAAGTTGTTTAAAAAAGAAAAATCGTGGGGGCCCACGGCAAGCCGACAAACAGCCGACATTCATGGAGCCGGCCTCTCTTGGCGCCTTAAAAACTATGATCAAAAAGTGTTGGTTGAAGGTATTGTGCTTGGCTCCTCAGAAAGCAGAAACTTCATGTACAAGGCTATAAACCCTTCACTTAACTCCCGAGCCAATGAATTTGAGCGTCTGTTCCCAACATTCACCAACTCTCCAGAAAGGGGTAAATTAAAACGAGCACAAAAACAACGGCTGCGGACACATTATCCGGGCAGTTGAGTCCACAGCATGCTTTCTCAATAACCTGCCTCCCGCCGCCAAGGATTTACGCCTTGAAACCACCTTCAGCTCTGGGGTTATTGAAATGAAAAATGTGATCTCAATAAAAGTTATGCCCAGCTCGCGTAAGGAAGAGGTGATCGAGGGCGACCCCATCGTAGTGAGGGTAAGAGAGCCTCCTGAGGGTAGGAGGGCTAACCGAGCTGTGATGGGGCTGTTAAAGAAACACTTCAACGCCGAGGTGAAGATAATCGCGGGGCAAAAAAGCAGAAGGAAAGTAGTGGAGCTTACAAACGGGTGAACTAAATTTTTCGGGCTTGAGTTGCAGGATCATCCCGGACAATATTTTAAACACAGGGGTCAATGTATGGATGATTAGATGATGGATGAAATACTGAAATCAACGCTTACCTTTTTCGTCATAATGGGGCCCTTCTCAAGCCTACCGATATTCATCTCGGTGACCAAGGACATGGAACCCAAGCAAAGGCTTTCCGCAGCTACAAAGGCAATAGCCACGGCCGGTGGCGTTCTCTTCGCTTTTCTTTTATTCGGCCAGTTTCTTCTGGACGTCTTCATGATAGACTTTGCCTCGCTGAGCATTGCGGGGGGTGTGGTCCTCACCATTCTCGGGATAGAGCTGATGCTGTCGCTGTCGATCAGCGGCAGAGGTGAGAGTTCTCCGGCCATCACCCTGCTGGCGACCCCGATACTTACCGGCCCTGGCGTGATCGTCACGACGATGATCTTCGTGCAACAGTACGGTCATTTAATCACGGCGATCTCGGCCTTGATCTCATTGGCCGCCAGCTGGGCAGTGCTGTGGTTTTCCGGACGCATCAGCGGCGCCCTAGGAAACTTTGGGACAGGAATCATTTCCAGGGTCACAGGACTTTTACTGACGGCTTTTGCCATGGAACTCATAATTGCCGGGGTCAAGTCGGCTTTCGCCGTTTAAACACGATTGACTACTTGCCCTGTTTTTTTCCACGCTCTACCGCGCGTGGCGATCAAAGAGGCCATCCTGCCGGCCTGGGCATTAGAACTCATCACCAACGCACCCGCACGCTTGAGCTGCTCGACCTGCTTCTTGAGGCCCTGCGGGTCACCCTCTGTCCCGATAACCGAAGCCACCGCGCTGAGATAGCCGCCAGATTGCTCCGTAGCACTTTTCGCTTCCTTCAGGGCTCGCGCCAGATCTCCCGCGGGGTTGGGGTGTGCTCCGGTCCCCAGCAAAACATCAAACAGGATCACCGCTGTTTCCCAGTCCTTCGCCTCTTTCACAATCCGCTGGCACCGCTGAGATAGATCAACGGCTGGATGCCGGCCACCAGCCAGGTTCTCGGCCCCAAAGTCCACACAAGCGTGGCCCCGGCTGGAATGCGGGTCTGGTAACCGAAGCCTGTGCTCGAGGGGAATATTCGAATAAACTGTGCCCAGATTTTTTTTGATGATAACCATCGCCTCCGTGCAGAGTGCTCCACCTGAATACAAGCCCCTGATGTACCTCTGCCCATATCCAAATTTACTGTACTCCTCCTCAGCAATTTTTTTGAATTTTTCCAGCATCGTGGCGGGGGTCAGTTCACTTGGTTTGCGCCCCTCCGCTAAAGCCTGCACTTTGGCGGCAGCTTCCTCCAAGGTCCCTGCGCGAACCAGCCCTGTCCAAGCCCCAGAAACTTCGCTCCCCAAAAAGCATACAACCGTTGGTTTTCCTGTCTCCCTCGCGGCGTCAAGCACCCGCCGCTCAACGCTGGTGACGGGCTCCCGCGAAAGCAGCACAATGACCTCGGTTGCTGGGTCGGCCTCAAGAAATTTGAGAGCCGAGAGGGTGCCCAGCGCATTAACGCGCTGGCAAAGGTCCCTGAAGCCAACATCCAGAGCCTGAGATATTCCTATTTTTTCGACCAGGCAGGCGACCTGCTGTATCCCGCTGCCAAAGGTGCCGATGATGCCTATGGGACCATTTCTCACCGAGTTCCAGATGCCATAGCCTCTCCCGTTCAGTATTAAAGTACCGCAAGCCGGACCGAGAAGCAGGAGACCACGCTCCGCCGCTGCAAGCTTGAGTTCCACCTCCTCCGCGAGCGACACCCCGCCGCCCAATAGCACCACATTTTTGCCCGTCTTAATGGCCTCCATCGCCTCTCTGATGGCTTGAAGACCTGAGGCCGACACGATAGCAGTTTCAACCATTCTGCACCCAAGAAACTTCTACCCCATTGTTTTAAACAGCGGCGTAGAATTGAGAGGGGCGAAAATGCAATCTTCATGCTACAGGTTGGGCAGGTTCTTTTTGTGCAGGCCTAAACACCGCTCGGAGCTCGTAAAATCTGTTTTGGAATTTGTGAAGGAGAGGAAGGTAAAGATGGCCGTTTTTACCGTGATCGGCGCGGTCGAGGACGCGACCCTTGCTTATTATGACCAGACAAAACACGAGTATCAGAAAATCCAGTTCGAGGAGCATCTGGAAATCGCAGAGGCATTCGGCAACATCTCTTCAAAGGATGAAAAACCCTTTGCGCACATCCACGCCGTACTCTCCGACCCGGCCGGAAGGACTTGCGCCGGACATTTGCTCAGGGCAACCGTCTTCGCAGCGGAGGTCCACATCCAAGAGCTGATCGGTGAAAAACTCGAGCGCGAGTACGATCAGACAACCGGCCTTGCGCTCTGGAAATTTAGGAAACAATAACTTCGCGCGTGAAAACCAAGCTACTCCTCGTACTTTGTGGGGTCCTTTTCTCCAGCGGCCCTAAAAGCATTTTTTCTGTTTTTACAGGACTCACAGCGTCCGCACTGTAACCTGCCGTTGAGATAACAGCTCCAGGTTAGCTCCAAGGGGACGCCAAGCTTGACCGCCAGCTTTATAACCTCTGCTTTGGATTTGTCAGCGAGCGGATTCTTCACCACAAGTTTGGAATCCGTGCCGATCGCTACCGCTTTTGACATCGCGGAGACGAACTCTTTTCTGCAGTCTGGATAAAATGGCGCGTCGTCACCCTGGGGGCCGTAGAAAATAGCGTCTGCCTTTACGGAGTCGGCGTAGCCGGCAGCAATCGCGAGCATTATGCCGTTCCTGAAAGGGACTATCACGCTAGGCTCAAACTTCTCCGGCATGGGCATGCGCCTGTCCATCAGCGCCGTGACGCCCGGGCCGTAAAGATCCTTCAAGAAAGTTATGTTCACTATCCGGTGCTCCTTGGCAGCCAAGGCCTTGGCTATCTTCCTGGCACACTTAAGTTCATTTTTCGCGATTTGGCCGTAATCAAAGGACAGGCAGTAAATCTCATACCCCTCGCTCTTTGCAATCGCTGCCGAAGTGGCGCTGTCGATGCCTCCCGAGATCAGGCAAATGGCTCTCATACACCTACCTTTTGCTCGTGTAGACTTAAATAAAACATTTGGTGGGGGATTAAACGAGACAAAGTGTATCTCGGCGGGGAGAAAAGGAGCACTTGCATAGGTTTTGGATAGGGTTTGTCAGGAAGTACTCTCACCAAAACTCCGGGGATAGGTTTTACCTTTGGTGTGAAAACAGGGGGGCCCCGCGATGACAGCATCCCGATCGCGTTGATAACCGGCCGTATGAGGTCTGCCCAAACTCTGAAGAGCTCGCGAGCCCCGGAAAGAGACAGGTACGTTCAGACTGAAGTTCCACGATATTAAGAAAAACCCAGAGATGCGACCGCTGAAACACTATCAATGAAAAAGTGGGCGCGATGACAGAGACCTCAGACTAGGTAAGGGGGCTGAATTACCATTTCAATGGCTGTGCTAGAGACCTGACGAAGGTCATTGAATTTGAGAACGAAAATTCTTAACCTTATTACGTTTCATACCGTTATTTTAATTGGGGTAGAGCTTCCTGTTCAAGTGAGGTAAAAATCGGGGTTTGAATAAATGCCGCGCGTATTCATTGCGATTGACATCGGTGATGAGGTGAGAAGAAGGATAGTCGAGGCACAGGGGCAACTTAGGGAAACCGGAGCCGATGTCAAGCTGGTCGAGCCGCCGAACGTCCACGTCACGATGAAATTCTTGGGAGATGTGCCTGAGAAAAAAATCGGAGAAATCACCGATGCCTTGAGGAGGGCTGTTGCTGGCACGAGAAGGTTCAACATCTGTGTCAAGGGGATAGGGGTGTTCCCGAATTTAAATTACGTCCGAGTTGTCTGGGCCGGCGTGGAGGAAGGCAGGGAAGAAATCGTGAAGCTTCACAGAAAAATAGACGGAGAACTTCAGCGAATAGGATTCCACCCGGAGAGCGGTTTCGTTCCTCACCTGACCATCGCTCGAGTGAAAACCGCAAGACAGAAGGAGAAGCTCGCGGGCTTCGTCAGAGAAATGTCCTCAACAGACTTCGGCATTACGCCGGCGCTCGCTGTTGAGCTGAAACAGAGCACCCTGACGCCTAAGGGACCGATCTACAGCACGTTGGCGAGAGTGGATCTGGAAGGTTGACCGGCATTCATCTTCGCGGGCTCGGTTAATTATTAAAAGGAATGTCTATTTTTATTCATCTTTTTCCTACTTCTTTCCTCCCTGCCCTTAGCTCCAATTTTATGGATCGGAAGCTTCCGGTAGCGATGAACAAATCCCATCTGTTGTTTCTCAATATCTGAATACAACCTTGGCCCAGTTAGTTGTTTTATCTATACCAAGGCAGGCGCCGCGTCAGGTATTCCGAAATAAAGTCACGGAATCCTTGATCGTTGAGAAGCCTCTTCAGTTTCGCCCCCTCGATAATCCTGTATTTCTTGGCAATGGACTCCGCGATGTGCCTCCCGAAGGACGCTCGCTCCTTCAAGACATCCCTGAGAAGGTCCAAGGCGTCTGTCCTTTCCCTCTTGAGCTCAAACACCACCCTGCCTGCTGCATCCACCATCGGCCCAGCCAGAAGCGCCTTGGATCTAAGGTGCTCCTGCACGAAATCCCCGGCCGCCACGTTGGGGGGAGGTCCAACGCGCGTCCTGACCCGGGGCAATTTCGAAACGCTCAGCTCGACGAGGATGGCCGAGCTGGAGTTGGCCCAAACATCGCTGCGCAGAACCTCAAATCCTTCCTGAGCCAGCCGCGTCACAATGGCCCTCTCAGTCTTGCGCAGCTGTGGGTAGAGCACATCCGGCACCACATCCGGCGAAGAAAAGATCACGCAGAGCAGCCTCGTCCCGCGCCTTTTTAGAATCCTTTCGAGTTCACGCGGGCCCAGCGGCTTTACACCCTTCGGGAAGAAGAACTTCATGCTCGGCTTGCGCATGAAGTCCTGGCACGCCCGCACGAATATTGAAAAGTTCTGCAAAGAAACAGCGGCGGCGGCGTTGCGATTTGGATCCACGGGGTCTATCACCACAAGTGGCTGTTTCTCGAACAGCAGCCTTGGTTCGGACTCATCGGGATAACAAGGAACAATGTCTATAATCTTGCCGGGGTTCCACCCGCTTGCCGCCTCCACGAGCTCTCTGAAGGAACCGTGATGCAGCGTGAGGAGTTCACAGAGGTAGCCCGAGAACCCCTGCTTCTTCAGCTCAGCGCCGTAGACTCCTATCCCTGAAGCGAACTGCTTCAGCAACAGGACCTCATCTGCGAGCTGTGATGTCATTCTGCCCTGAATGTAACGCTGGTGGTGCGGTGAGCGGTCGACCGCGCTCTTGATCTTCTTTGGGTCGGCCACATCATAACATGGGACCAAGTCGATGTCTAGCCCGCGGAACCTCATCGTCACGTAAGGGTGCTCGGCAAACTTTTCCTTTCCCGCCGGCCCTGCCACTTCTCGCGCAATGGACAGCCCGCGCCTCTCCAGTTCCTCGCGGGACAGCTCCTCATCGAAGAGTATAAACACATCTATGTCGGGATCGTGCCGAAGCCATGTGCCCCGGGCAACAGACCCCACCAGCATCGCTCTGGCGTTAAGCTTCAGCTTCGCGATGGCCTCGTTCGTCCTGCGAACAACCTCAGACGCCACGGCGTCTATGAGCTTTATATCGGCTTCTCTAGGTTTGACCCGCCTGAGAACCCTCGTCCGAATATCAGCCATCCTTCCACAAAGAATGAATTATTGCTAGGGGATAAATTGTTAGCGTTGCGATTGGACAAAACTATTAAAACCTGATTTATATGAAAAACTGATAAACTAGAAAAGGAAGCTTTATGTTGAAATCTTTCGAGTCGCTCGTCAGGGAGTCCAAGCGCGTCATGGTGATTGGGATAGGGGGAGGCGGCGATGTCGTCGGTACCATACCAACCTCGCGCTACATTCGCTGGCTCGGAATCCCGACGATAATCGGCGGCCTGACCTGGGAGCGCTACGTTAACGACCCCGAGCCCGGCCCGCGAAGAATGGAGGAGATAGTTGACATAGAACTGCTTTCGCCCACCGTGGGCCTGGCCAACGAGAAAACTAGGACGACGAAGGGGATCCGCTTCACTGAGGCCGCCGTGGCTGAGTTCTTGAAGGAGAGAACTCTGCTGATCGACCTGAACAGAGGCGTTCAGGGAGTTATAGATGGACTCAATGAGGCGATCCAGAAGCTGGGCGTGAACCTGTTCGTGGGCATTGACGTCGGCGGGGATGTGCTCGGTGATGGCTCAGAGAAAGGCCTCCACAGCATGCTGGCGGACAGCATGATGTTGTCCGCGATGGCAAACCTAGAGGTGACGACAGTGCTTGGCGTGCTCGGTTGCTGTACCGATGGCGAGCTGACCTTTGAGGAGTTCAACAAACAGCTGGCGAAAATCGCTGAGCACGGCGGGCTCCTCGGAGCTCGGTGCCTGACGCCCGAGGACGTCGAGATACTCGAGAAGGTGATCCCGCTAACAAAGACGGAGCCGAGCCTGCTTGCCGTCAAGGCCGCGCGCGGGTTCCGCGGCGAGTTCGTCATCCGCGGGGGTTATCGCAGGGTGATGTTGACCCCCATGTCAGCCTTTACTTTCTACTTTGACCCGAGGGTCGTCTTTGAACACATCAGCAGGGTGGCGAGGGATCTCGTGCCGACCAGAAGCTTGGACGAAGCTAACGAGATACTGAAGCGCGCAAAATTGCCCAGCGAGCTGGAATTTGAGCGAAATTTCACCTGGAGGCAGTACATAAAAAATGAAAAGGAGTAAACTGGTCAAAGTGCCGAAGCGCGGTTGAACGATCAAGAGGCCTATAGGCAGGCCCGACAGAGTAACTTTGAGGACCATGAGGAAAATGAATGTTCTGATCGGTGCTTTAAGTAGAAATTCTCCGGCCATCAGTTTCATCATGCTGGCCTCCTTGATCCTGATGGCGCTGAGCACCGCTTACTTTGCCCTCGCTTTCAACCGCGAACAATTCATCAACCTAGCTGAGGTCAAGGAGTACGACGACAAACTGTCGAACGTGACCACAATGGATGACTGGTCAAGGACAAAATTCTACTGGACAAACAACCTGGGGGTCGCCGGACTGTACGCGATTTCATTCCCCTTTTACACCGGAGCAAACTCGGCATTTTTGACGAGCTACCAAGTGGGCCTAGCGATAGTGTATAACTATCACACCTACGGGCCGGGTGCGCTGCTGGCCTTCGCGGGAGTTATCTTCGTGCACGGGGTCCTCGAGCTAACGGGTGTGTTCTTCATAGGGGCGGCCTCCCTCCGGCTCGCTTGGAAGTTGTGGAGCTACCTGGGCCGTGCTTTAAAGACAGGTTTTGGAAAAATGACCAAGAAAAGAAAAGCTACGACGAAGCAATATCTGGTCGATTATATCATTATCGTCGCGCTGGGGCTTTTTATGATCTGGCTGGCAGCGCCTATTGAAGCATACCTGTCTCCGTTTGCGGGCGCTATTTTTTTACTATTTCCGCCGCTGGCGTTGCTCTTCCTCGGAGCCGTGCTGCTGTTCTACGCCTCAATCATAAAAAGGGGTTTCACGCCGATGTGTCATGCCGTTTCTTCTGTGCTTGATGAAGCTAAAGAGCTGCTCTCCGGAAAGTGGAAGCCCGCCCATCTTTCGCTGCTTCTGCTCGTTATTTTTTCCCTGCTGATTTGGCTCGGATTATTCGCGTGATTTTTTTTGAAAATCAGATTCTTTAGAATTTTTGTAAAAACTATAAAAACATCGGATTATCCTCCGGCTTGCAAAAAACGTTTGAAATTTTTCGAGCCGTCTGGAATTGCCAACACCTTTGAACGGTGCATTATATCAATTGCCGAGAAATCTAACTGTGATGTTTATGGAGAAGATAAGCCTCGGAAGGCTACCGACCGTGCTGAGGTCGCAGGAGCTGATCAACAGTGCGTTCAAGAAAGCGTCGGAGGCAGCTACCAAGGTAAAGGGAACACCGCGAGAGGTGGCGATTCAACGCGAACATCAGCGCATAATGGTGATGACGAGGACGGTGAGTGAACACCTGAAGAAGTCGGTGTCCGCCTTCCCGTCCCTTGCGGAGCTGCCGCCGTTCTACCATGACCTCGTGGAGGCCATCTTCAACATTGACAAGCTTAGAAAGTCGTTGGGCGCTGTCGGTGGCGCGGCCAAGATCGTGGACAAAATCAGGCGCGAACAGCTCAGAAAACTCAAACGAGTGAGGACTCCTGCAGAGGCTGCGGCCGTGCGCAAGCAGGCATACGGGAGGGTTTCCTCAGTATTGAAGAAGCTGGAGGGGCAACTCGCTTTCCTGAGAGAGGCCGCCGAGAGGCTCTCTGACCTGCCGTCCGTCTACGTCGACATGCAGACAATAGTAATCGCGGGGTACCCCAACGTCGGAAAATCAACCCTGTTGCGAGCGCTGACCGGGTCAACCCCAAAGATCGCCCCCTATCCTTTCACCACCACCGGTCTACAGCTGGGCTATTTTGACCACGGGCACCAACGTTACCAAGTTGTGGACACTCCTGGGCTGCTGGACAGGCCACTGGAGGAGCGCAATCCCATAGAGCTGCAGGCCATATCGGCCTTGAAGAACCTGGCAAAGATCATAGTATTCATGCTGGATCCGTCCGAGACCTGTGGCTACGAACTGAAATACCAGCTGCACCTGCTGGACGATATCGAAAGGATGTTCGCCGGCCTAAGGGTGCTCGTAGTCTCAAACAAGACAGACCTGTTGAGCGAGGAAAAAATCCAATACCTCCGGCAGAAACATCCTGGTGTGCTTTTCATAACTGCCTCAACAGGTGAGGGAGTCGAGGAGCTGCGAGAAAAATTGATTTAACTGAACTCAGACCTGAGCTCATTGAATTCTCCCTAAGGAACAATGCCCTTAGCCTTGGGAATGTAAAAGTTAAGGGAAGGTAACTGTTCGAAGGTCCCTCATTTGTCCCAAAGCTGGAAACCAGCCTCAAGTTACCGACGCGATCGAGCCGCTAACAGACACAACTCGACAGGGTCTAGGGGATTGCCTTGTTCTGTTCAATTGAAGTTAACCAATCCTTTCTCCGGCCGAGGGACCTGACCTCAGCGAATAGATTTCGTCCACCTTTATCTTCACAGCGGCAAAAGGTTTGGAAAGTTTTTTGCCCAACCTCCGGGACGCCTCCTCCGTGCTCTTCACGGCCATCTCATATAGAGGTCCCTCCGTCACAAGTTCCGCCCTGCCTCTGAGCTGAAAGCCGTCGGATGTGTCCCGGCACGCGATCGCCACAGAAACCAGTGGGTTCTGCTGCAGATTCCGGTACGTCTTTTTTCCGGTGCTTTCCGAGAACCACAGGTGCTCGTCGTCCAAGACGTTAAGCGAACCCTTGCAGGACAGGTTTATCTTCCCGTCGGCACCCAGCGTCGCTATGAAGCCAGGCTCCTTCTTTTCCATGAACATCCTCTTTATCTCGTCGTTTATCTTAACCATTTCAAACCTCCTCTTGCACATCACTTTCGCAAAATATAAATCGATGTTTGGGTATGTATTAAGCTCATCCACCCTGCGTAAAACGCACTCATTTGGCAAAATTCCCGTGTTTATTGCGGGTTTTAGCAAAGCCTTCGTTTTCACCGATTCTATGGCATTGACTTGATTGTTTAAGTTAGATAAAATGAGCCCAACC
>Ga0315298_1004398_pt1 | contig 21101 bp, 13 predicted proteins | sample WHS_1_MG_FD_203077 | JGI IMG/M metagenome (GOLD analysis project Ga0315298, IMG submission 203077) | Extremophilic microbial mat communities from Washburn Hot Springs, YNP, Wyoming, USA - WHS_1_MG | ecosystem: Environmental > Aquatic > Thermal springs > Hot (42-90C) | place: USA: Wyoming...
GTTCGAATCATACCCTCTCCGCCATCCTGAGGCCGAAAAAGCAATACACGGAAGGCATATCGGTGCAGGAGAAATAAGTTGTAGGTTGCAGTCATAAAAATTGTCGGAGGTGAATAGTAAAATTCAAATAGGAAGGTTTTTGAGTAGTGTTCTTGGAGCGGTCACCGTTCTTTATATGGGCAGTAAGTAGGCATCAAAGGATATGACTGAAGAAAACAAATTTATAAAAGAACTTGGAGAAGTACTTGAAACGAAGGTCTTGACCGAAAAATTGATAATTGCACCTACCTTGAGAATTGGACACGAATGGCTTGAAAATATAGCGTTTCGTACTTCTTTCATTAACGCGCGAATAAAGACCCTGCCGACTCTTGCGATTGAGGTTGCAAGCCCGGTTCTTTCAAGTAAGGGCCTAAGTTACCTTAACTCGCGCCTTTCCGAGTTATATTCCCTATCGCTGCTTTTAAATTTTGGGGGGGAATATTTTCAACGTTTGGGTGCAAGGCCATCCGTAGCGAGGGCAATCAAGCGTACAATTGAGGACTTGCGCCTTGCCGAAGTTAGGCCTGAAAAATTAAGAAATATTTCCGGTGGGATGAACACTTTAATTTGCGAACTTGCGAAAATCCTCGAGAAATACGAGGCGGAACTCAAAGAGAGAAAGCTCATGGACTACGCCGACACATTAAAAATTTCGAAGAAAATTATTCAAGAATCTTTCGACATAGAAGATTTTTTAATCATCACAAGTTCTGATGTTTACGAATCCTTCAAGCCGCTCGAGCGCTCATTTTTCGACTCCTTCCCGAAAAGCAAAAGGGTTGTCATTGAAACCGATAAACTTTGTGATGACGAGTTGCCAACCACTGACTCAAGGCTCCTTTCGTGGATTTCAAATCCGATAGATGCTCCCCAGCCTCGGTTTGATGGCACTGCAAAAATATTCAGGGCTCTTGGCGAGGTTAATGAGGTTTCTCAAGTTTTCAGGATTGCCATATCCGAGGGTATTCCACTCGACAATATTGAGATCCTGTATACGGATAAAGATACATACATTCCTCTAATATACGAGTTGTGCTGTTTTATTGCGAAAAAAAGCGGCATCGAAGAAATTCCCGCAACGTTTGAGGAAGGTATACCAGTATGGCTTTCAAGGCCTGCAAAGGCGCTCTCTCTCTGGTTTGACTGGTCCGAACAGGACTATCCGCAATCAATTCTTTTGAAGATGATAGAGGAAGGTCTTTTGTCGTTGGAAGAGGGTGTCGATTCCACCAAGCTCGCAAAAGCCCTAAGGAAACTAAGAATTTTATTTGGAAGAGAGCGATATTCAAGCATCATCGAGAAAGAAAAGTCGATTCGTAACAAATCAGCATTTGAAGGAGGGAAAAGCGGAGAGTTCGAGGAAGAGGCTTCCCTGCTCGAAACTCTTGAGCGCCTTTCCAAATCTTTAATAGAGCTTGCAGAAAAGTCCAGGGAAGATGAACACGCGTTAGATTGTATATGTGAATTCCTTGAGAAGCATGCAAGGTCCGCTTCACAGCTTGATGAGTACTCGAGGGGAAGAATCCTTGAAGTGCTTGAGGACGCTTCAAACTTGTTTAAAGGCATTCCATTTGCACAGGTTGACATACGCTGGTTCGTTCGGGATCTACTGAGAGATCTTTCGGTTGGTGGTAGTGGTCATAGGGAGGGCAAGGTACATGTGGCTCCGCTTTTTCACGGAGGTTATTCCAGGCCGATAACTTTTGTCGTTGGTTTAGATGATTCACGATTCGCTCTTGCCCAGCGGGAAGACCCCTTGCTTGATGATGAAACAAGAAAAGATGTTTCACACTCAATTCAAACATCATATTCGAAATTGAAGGAAGTTGAGCTTAGTCTTGAAAGGCTTCTTTCAAGGAAGAGGGGAAGAATATTCCTTGGTTATTGCGCAGCAGCACTTGACGAGGACAGAGAAATGTTTCCATCGAGAACTCTTGTGCAGGCATACAGAATTCTTTCCGGCGATTGCTTTGGTGATTACTCAAGTTTCGAAGGCTGGCTTGACGCTCCGATTTCTTTTGCGCCAACTTCAAAGGATGAATGCTTTGATGATGGGGATTATTGGCTCTTTTCACTTCTCAGGGGTCGAGGGTACAAAGGGGAGATTTTGTTCGATTTCTACCCGAACATAAAAAGTGGTTTCGAGGCAAGACTCAAAAGGGATAGCGAAGATTTCACCGAGTATGATGGTTTTGTTCCTGAGGCTGGAGTCCTTCTTGATCCATTCAACCCTGATGGCGAGATAATTTCGTCTTCGAAACTTGAAACGCTTGCAAGATGTCCATTTGAATATTTCCTCAGGTATGTTCTTGGAGTGGAGCCTCTTGAGGACCTGAGCATTGATAGTTCGAGATGGCTTGACGGAAGAGAGCGCGGAATATTGCTCCACGAAATCTTTCGCGACTTTTTATGCTCTCTGAAAGAAGGAAGGGAACAGGCGTTTAAAGCAGCAAGGAAAATTCTTCATGAAATAGTTTTGGAAAAAATCAAAAGGAAAAGTGAAGAGATTCCTCCTTTATCTGAGACGGTTTTTAATCGCGAGCAACAGGAGATTAAAAGGATATGCAACATTTTCCTTAATGATTGCATAAGCTCGAAGGACAATCCGCTTTATTTCGAGGTGAATATTGGATCACAAAGAAAGGGTTCCGGGGTGTGCCCACTTGAGAGTTCCGAGCCGGTATTTATCAGTCTCCCTCATGGAAAAATAAGGGTTAAGGCACAAATTGATCGCATTGATTCAGTTGGTGGAAAAACCGAAAAATTAAAAATAGTTGATTACAAAACGGGAAGTCCAAGAGTTTACGAAAAGAAGCACGGAGAACCTGCGGCATTTGAAAACTTCTTTAAAAAGAGTAGGATAATTCAACCTTATCTATACTTCCGCGTGGTCAACTCAAGGCTTGAAGAGATTATGCCTTCCTCAAAGGTTTCTTCTTTCGTATACATTTTCTACGGGACAGGTGAAAAACAGCATGGCGAGGCAGTTGAATGGGAACTCTCTGAACTTGCTTCCGGTGAAAGCATACTTTCGAATCTTTGCATGATGCTTTCCCTCGGAGTTTTCCCACTTTTAATCGATAAAGACAACTTTTCAAAAAGTGAATATTCGCTTGCCTTTGGCGATTTGGGTAAGACTCCTTTGCAAGTAAAAAGAAAAATCAAAAACGAAAAGAATGAGGTTTTGAAGGAATTCAAGTCAATATGGAATCTTTGAGTTTGAGCCAGCAGGTGATTTAGTTGCGGGACGAGACAGAAAGAGTCATAAAAGAAGAAGTCGAAAAAAGCATTCTTGTCGAGGCAGCAGCTGGAACCGGAAAAACAACATGCATGATAAAGCGCATGCTTTCACTTATTTCCTCTGGTGCGTGCCCGGACATAGGTGGAATGGTTGCCGTGACCTTTACAAGGAAAGCAGCAGCCCAGCTTCGAGCGAGATTTCAAGTCGAGCTTGAGCGGAAAGCAAGAGAGGCAAGGGAAAAAGGTGAGGGTGAATTCTCAAATCTTGAAAATGCCTTGGAGCGGATTGACACATGCTTTATCGGGACAATCCATTCATTTTGTGCGAATTTAATTAGAACGAGGCCTTTTGAGGCAGGTGTGACGATTGATTTTGAAGAGATCGATGAAGACGAGGATGCGATAATAAAGCTCGAGTCATGGAAAGAATTCCTGCAAAGACTTCACGAATTCGACGATGGAAAACTTGCGCTTGAGTTAAGTGAGAATGGAATTTCTGCCTCTTCGCTCGAAAACTCATTCCTCAGATATACGGATTTCCCGGACGTTGACGAGTGGCCATCTGAGTTCAATTCTATTCTTCAGATTAAAGAGACGAGGATGGAACTTGAAAACTACATCAAGCACCTGAATGACATTGCATCTCGTTTGCCCGATGATATGGCAAATTGCGAATTTGCAGGAAAGATCAAACGCATTCCAAGGATAGCTTCGCATTATGAACTTGATGACCCACTTGAGCTTTACACGGTGCTCCTTAACTTTGAAAAAGAACTTAGTCGCAGCAATGCGAGGGTTAGGGCCTGGCGTAGCACACTTGGCACGGATGTGCTTGATGAAGAGCTTTTGCGCTGGAATGATTTTTGCAAGAACTTCGCTGTTCCCTTTATTGAAGCATTCAGAGAGAAAGCATATAAGCCAGTACTTTCTGCTCTTTTCGAGGCAAGAAAAATTTACGAAAAGAAGAAAATAGAACTTGGAGTAATGAGTTATTCTGATTTGCTTCTTTGCGCCTCAAGGATGCTTAAAAGCAGTATTGATTCGCGCAATTATTTCTCCCGAAAATACACTCATATCCTAATTGACGAATTCCAGGACACGGATCCAATTCAGGCTGAGGTTCTCCTCCTCCTTTCCTCTGATGGCACTTCTGTTTCAGATTGGAAGATTGTCAAACCAAGAGCCGGAGCGCTCTTTGTGGTTGGGGATCCGAAGCAGTCAATATATAGGTTCAGGAGGGCTGATATTCAAACCTACAATCTTGTTCGAAGGGGGATTTTTGAAAAGGGGGAAGAAGAAGGCTGGGCAAAAATACTAACACTTGAAGAGAATTACAGGTCGAACAAAGAAATCATATCATGGGTTAATGAGGTTTTCTCCCCGACGGAAAGCGCGAAAGAAGATCCTTCCGTTCACTTTCCTTTGGAAGCGACTGATTTTGCGCCGGCTTATGTTGCGCTCAAACCCTCAAATATTTGCTGGGGCATGTCAGACTTTTCTGGCGTTTACAGGATGACCATCCCAAAGGCTCATGGCAATACTTCAGAACAAATTGCGGAGTACTCATCAAGCAGGATTGCAAAAACAATACTTCAAATAATTAAAAGCGGTCTTACTATTCCGAAGAAAGGCGAGGCAGGTTCGAAGAAAGCTGAACCTGGTGATTTCTTGGTTCTCACTTACAGGGTTGAAAATCTCTCAAAATATGCGGGTAAGCTTGAGGAGCTTGGTATTCCAAATTCAGTTGTGGGTGGTTCAGCGTATAAAGAAAGCGATCCCTTAAGGATTTTCTATGTTTATCTAAGGGCTTTATACAATCCACTTGATTCACTTGCACTTGTATCGACATTAAGAAGCGAAATTTTTGGGATAAGCGACGTTGAGCTTTTCAGATACAGGAAAGAAGCAGGCAAGTTTTCCTTTGAATCAAGGATTCCCGATGGCAAGTTTGATGAAATACGTCATGCATTTGAAACTATGAGAAAGCATCGAAAAATACTTCTCACCTTTCCAGCGCTTTCCGCATTTAGAATCATAGCCTCTGAGGTTGGCATAATCCCATTTTCAGCCATGTTGCTAAAGGGTGACTTTGAGTCGGGAACATTCCTTAAGGCACTTGAAATTCTCAGGTCACACGAGAGAAAGGTGAAGACGACAGCTGGTCTGATCGAATACCTTGGTGAGATGGTTCGCGAAAGGGAGTGGTATGAGGCCTCTGTTAGGAAGCAGGAGGGTTTATCTGCTACAGGACAGGCGGAAAACTGCGTAAGGATAATGAATTTACATCAGGCAAAAGGGCTCGAGGCACCATTTGTTTTTCTTGCAGACCCAACTGGGAGTTCGAATTCCTCAAGAATGACTCCAGTTTTGCACATTGACAGGAGCGGCAATAATACAAGGGGTTACATTGCGGTAAAGGATGAGCGAGCAAGGAGACTCATTGCACATCCTGGCAATTGGGCAAGCTTTGAGGAAAGGGAAAAAGCGTTTGAGGAAGCAGAAAAGGTTCGCCTGCTTTATGTCGCTGCAACAAGGGCTGAAAGCGTTCTGGTTGTTTCTCTTCTTGAAAGCAACAGGAGGCGAAATCCCTGGGAACCATTTAGTGATTATCTTGAGGGTGCTCCTGAGATTTTCACGGAATTAGAAACAAGGGGGACTGGTAATGAAGGTTCTATTGACTTTGGCGATTTGGAAGGAGATTCTGCAGCCGATTCTTTGAGCGAGAGATCCAATGAGAACGAGCTTGAGCGTTTGAAGGTTCGAGAAGAATTGGAGGAAATAAAAGGTCGGCTTGATGTAATTTTAAGACCAAGTTATGAAGTAATCAGAGCAAGCGATGTAAAAAAGGAACATTTAAGCGGGGCGACGGAGCCGGAAGATAAGAGCGACCTCGACTTCAAATACGATGATCATCTTTTGTGGGGAAATGTAGTTCATGCGCTTCTTGAGAGAGTTATGAAGGATGAATCCTTTGAACTCGAAAGCCTCGCTTCTGCAATTCTAAGAGAGTACACCCTACCAACTTCGCTTTCTCAATATGCAGTGGAAGTTGCGAAACAAATCATCAACTCGGATGTGTTTAAAAGAGCGAAAGCATCCAGGAAGGTGCTTACGGAATGCCCTGTTTATTCGAATATGGATAACGAAAAACCGGCGATTATAAAAGGTGTCATCGACCTTGCTTTTCTGGAGGCTGGTGAATGGGTAATCGTTGACTACAAAACGGATAGAGTGTCTCGCGCTCGCGCAAAGGAAAAGGCTCAGGATTATTATGAGCAGCTGAACCTCTATGCAAAGGCATTTGAGAAGTCAACAGGTCAGCGGGTAAAGGAACGGGGGATACTATTCACGAGTTGTAACGCTTATGTAAGGCTTTAATCTTTCCTATCTTCTTCCTTTTCAATTCCAATTATGCGCCTGGCAAGTTTAACTTTTTCTCCAATGTTTGCAAGGCGGCTAATCATTATTCTCTGTGCTTGAGGTGAGCCAGCCCCATGTATGCTCTCTGTAAGATACGCAGCTGCGCCACACCCGACTGTCATATTCTCAAGGAATTTGAGAACCTTTATTCTTTCCATGGTCTCGAATTTATCCGAACCCTTGAGGTACTTTTCAAGAAGCTGGGCGATCTCAGAATTCTCAAAATCTTTCTGGAACGGCATTGTTACAAGAAGCCCTCCGGCAATATCCTGGGCGATGCGCGAAATCTCGAACGGGAATCGAGTAACATTTAGCTTGCAGACATTCGCAAGTAATACGTCAACAAGATAACATCCGGAAGGAGTGCGTCTCCCAAGCGTGCTTGTTGCAATGCCGCATGAGAAAAGGGTTTCATTGAGGTGGATCATTTCGGTTATCTTATCTCTTACATGACTTGCCCTTGCGACTCCCTGGATTTCGGCAATAAGTTGAGTTGCTCCAATGAGGACATCTCCAACACCAACCTTACATCCACCGTAACTCTGGCGGTGATATGCTGCAAACCTCTCGACAACATTTCCTGAAACGTCATATTCGCCGGCAAGGAAGACCCTTTCCTCTGGCACGAATACGTCATCGAAAATTACAAGAGCCTCCTGACTTCCGTAGCGAGGATTTCCAACATCAAGAGGACTATCTTCAAGTTTTCTTGTATCGGAAGGTTGCCTTCCAAGAATGAATGTAACTCCCTTTGTGTCCGATGGAATGGCAAATGATACCGAGAACTCCTTTTCATCTTCTCTCATTCCTGCCGTTGGCATAACGAGTATCTCGTGTGAATTAAGTGCTCCTGTTTGGTGTGCCTTTGCCCCCCTCACAACAATTCCATCTTTCTTCCTTTCCACTATTCTTACGAACATATCGGGGTCGGGCTGTTCTCCCGGTCTCAAACTTCTGTCACCTTTCACATCTGTCATTGCGCCTTCAACAACAACGTTTTCTTCCTGGACGAATTTCAGGTATTCATTAAGTCTGTCATGGTAATTTGTTCCATGCTTTTCATCGCACTCATAAGTAACAGAATAAAGTGCGTTCAGCCCATCCATCCCAACGCACCTTTGAAAACAGGTTGCGCATCTCCTCCCAAGCATGCGCTGCATCAAGACTTTCTTGACAAGGTCATCGGTGCTCTGGTGAATGTGAGTGAACCTGCTTATTCGTTCTCCTGTGAGGTGTGATTCAGCAAAAAGCAACTCTTCGGAATCCGGCTCATTTCCTGACTCATAGGTTTCTGCAACTGCATTTGCGCTTGGACGTATAAGCGGATGATCAACAGTGTTATCAATTTTTTGCCCCATAACGTATACGGATCTTTCAAGCCTTCGAAGGCTTTCAAGATATTCAGAAGAATTTTTTATTTTCATGGCACCTCCAATTTCTTGAACGAATAAATTATACATGCACAAATGTTAGAAGATAGCCTTTATCCGTAAAACGAACTTCGAACACAAAACAGCAGAAGGGCAGGTTTCTTGCGCAACAAGGACCTTTCAATAAATTGAAAAAGGACTCAACTTTTTCGCAACCCAAGTGCAAAATTTCCACAAACGCTAAAGCATCCAGCCTTTTCGATCTTTTACGACGTTTCTCATGTATTCGTAGAGCCAGGGTTCAACCTCCCGGGACAGGTAGAACTTAGGCTTTAAGAGGTTTTCTTTCGGACTTATTATCCCCTCACTTTTGGCAATATCTGCAAGTTTACAACCCGGGTAGATTCTGATCCCAACCGTTACGCTAACCGCATCGGGTGAAAGTTCGTCCATAAACTCGATGCTTTCAAGTACAGTTTCCCTCGTTTCACCGGGACCACCCAGGAGCAGGAAACAATTAACATTAATGCCGGCTTCTTTTGCAGAGTTTACGCATTTTGAAATCTCTTTTTTCCCAAAGTTTTTCCCGAGCGCTTGAAGTGTGATCTCCGAACCGCTTTCATTCCCAATACTTACATGGGTGCATCCTGCCTTGCGCATGAGTTCGAATAGGCCGGGCTTGGCCTCAAACGGAGCAATGGAGCACCTCCATTCTATGGAAACACCCCTGCGTAGTATTTCTCTGCATAGTTCCTCAGTGTATTCATAAGGATAGTTGAACAGGGAATCGGTGAAAAAAACGGAATTAACTCCGTGTTCAGCCTCTAAGGTGGCGAGTTCTTCCACTACTGTTTCCGCTCGCCTAAATCTCAAGTTCCTTCCTTCTATCAAAGGATTGGGGCAATATATGCATCCAAGCGGGCAACCTCTTCTTGACTGAATATTTACTGAAAAGGGGGTTTGATGGCCTTCGCTCTCAATATATGGTTCAACCTTAAACACATGCAAATCAGCACCTCTGAAATCGGGGAAACGCTTGAAGGGCGCGGGAATTGTTTGTCTGCGTGAAATATGCGTAAGAACGAAAACCCCATTAACCTTTTCTGGATTACCACCTTTGGAGAGGCATTCCAAAAGTTCTGGAAAGGATTGTTCTCCCTCACCGGCAATCCCGAGCTCAACACCAAGATACTCAAGTGTTTCAGAAGGAAAAATAGAAAAGCCTGCCCCTCCAAGGATGATCCGGGCTCGAGTGACACTCCTCAGGCACTCAACAATTTCCTTCACGTCTTCAACATAAAAGATGCTATTTCGAATGTCCTGATTGTCAATGTTTCTTATGGAGAGGCCAATGCAGTCGGGCGAAAACTCCTCAACTGTCTCTTTAAGCTCCTCCGTTATGTTTTTAGAAAAAAGCAGATCAAGCCCAAGAACATCGTGTCCTGCCTCGCGGGCTGCCCTTGACACATAGGAAATTCCAAGTGGGTACGGGATAATGTTTTCCTTTGTGCGATTTTCGTTGATAAGTAATACTTTCATGATTGAATTATAAACATCTCGTAGCATGTGAAGCCACAGTAACTTAACAAAATTGACTGAACAATCCTCGAATTATTGACGATAACTGATGTAGACTATTAAGAGATGGTGGTTAGCATCTTTGCTCTGAATAACACAGGACACTAAAGGAGAATTAATGTTTCAATGGAATGTTGCAGGTTATATAGACAGGGGAGTTTGGCCAATTTGCACAAAGGAGGTAATCGAATAAAGGGTAAAGGCGCTTAGTTTCCATAGGTATCGGTCTCAAAAAAGTAACGTTGATGACAGAGAACTCTTGCGCCTTGAGTTGGTTTAAAGAGAGCGCTAAGAAATGGAAAATAAGAGAAAAGAAACTACTGTAAGTTGCCCACTTTGCGGCGCAAAAATAACACTTGGTGCATCCGAGTGCCCGGTTTGTAAATACCCATTTGAGAAACTTGGTCTTGCCCGTGCCGGGTCAGTCAAGAAGATTGGCACAAAGAGAAGGCTCTTCTCTCTATCGACTCTGAGTCTCAGTCAGTTGAATCCAAGAAGAAGGCAGGTTTTGATACTTTATTCAATTCTCTTTTTTGCCTTTGTAATCACCCTTGCGCTCATGCTTTCAAGAGGTGGGAAAACAGTGAAGTTCAAGACGCCTGAGGAAGCAGTGCGAGCATATTACAGCGCACTTGAAAGGAAAGATGCTAAAGGGGTTATCGCTCCAATAATAGCCGGCTACAGACCAACCGGAAAGCAATTCGAAAAATTGGAGATAGCAATAAAAGAAGGTTCCTGGAAGTTCAGTGGTTTGAAACTGAGAAAGATTTCCGAGAAGGGAGATCAGGCCTGCTTCGCTCTTGAGGATTTACGTGCAACCATAGATCTTGGAGGCGGAAGAAAAAAGGCAAACCTTACAACAGATGTCATTGCCCCATTGCAGAATGCAAAGCCCGGCGCTGTTCTTATTATAAGGCTTGAAAAGGTAGAAGGCTCGTGGGAAATTTTATCAAGGCCACTTAATGGATGGGTTCCAGAAAGCCTCTGGGTTATTGGCGAGCCGGGTTATTGATAAATTAGGTTGTCTTCGATGCTTTTCTGCTTTTGTACAAACCAGGGAAATTCTGATACGGTGAAACGGGTTTTAGGTCTTTTTTGTTTTTCCGTTTTGTAAAGCCCGCTGACTCTGTGGTTTTATGTGTTCAAATTCTTTCAATGTTTTGGCTCTCCATATCAGCCGTAGTATTTGCATTCGTTTATGATAGGATTTTCCCATGATTGTATTTAATCGAGCTCATAAAAATTTAATTGTTGTTGGTGTAGCATTTTTGATTGCTTTCCTGCAAGTTTTACTTTTCTCTTCCTGGGTAACCTGTGCACCATACAGATGGGATGGCGGTCACGCATGCGAAGGTTGGAATAATACCACCACGAGAGCATACTTTGCAGAAGGTACAACCCGGAATGGCTTTGAGGAATATTTAATTTTGAGGAACCCGGGAAAGCAGAAAATTGATGTGGACATCACGTATAGTTTCCCCCCACCACAGGCGGAAGAAAGCCAGAGGATAACATTAGAGCCTTCGGCTGGCACTTCGATTCTTGTAAATGATGTAGTCGGTCATGGAAAGGATGTCTCAATTTGCGTGAATTCTCCTCAGGGTGTGATTGCAGAAAGGCAGATGTATTTCAACTATCTTGGCGTATGGACAGGAGGACATGTAAGCCGGGGGGTTGAGAGTCCGGAAGAGAGATGGTACTTTGCCGAAGGCACAACCCGTTCAGGTTTTCATGAGTGGCTTTGTGTTCAAAATCCTCAAGGAGAGCCGGTAAATCTGAACTTTACTTTTCTTCTTGAGAATGGAGAGAAAGTCCATAGAGGTGCGGTTTTAAGCGCGAAAAGCAGATATACGGAGGATGTTCGAAGCATTGTTGGCCTTGAGCACGATGTATCCGTTGTTATTGATGCAGATAAGCCTGTTGTTGCAGAGAGACCGATGTACTTTGACTATAAATCTTCGTGCCGCGGCGGGCATGTATCAGCCGGCTCAAATTCACTTTCCCGAGAATGGTTTTTCGCTGAGGGTACGACCCGTTCGGGCTTCGAAGAATGGCTCTGTATCGAGAATCCAGGAACTGATACTTCCGTAAAAGTCACATACATTTTTGGCGAAGGCCCTCCGCTAATTTCGAATTATTTCTTGCGGGGAGGTTCGCGAACAACCATATCCGTGAATAGTCAAGCAGGTCCTGAGAGAGATGTTTCGATTAAAGTGGAAAGCGAAGGGGAGATCCTCTGTGAGCGACCGATGTACTTCCTCTATCATGGGGAGATAGAAGGTGGTAGTGTTTTAGTTGGCTTAAAAGGTGGCTCCAATTTATGGCAATTTGCAACTGCAGGTACCGGCGATGGATTTTACTCCTGGCTCTGCATTGCGAATCCCTCTGATAAGCAAGCGGATGTTCTTGTTTGTATAAGTGGTGAGGGCGGGGATGAAAGGGAAGTTCGCGCAGGAGTTCAGCCTTTTAAAAGGATAACCTTTGATCTAAATCGCCTTTGCGAAGGACTTACAAATCCATGGCTTTCTGTAAAATCTGAATCGCAAGTTCTGGTTGAACGCCCAAGTTATTTTACCTATGAGCCGAAAGTGGAGCCTGATCCATTTGCAATTGCTGCCTGGAATGATGTATCGATTATGAGTCCGATAAGATATTGCGACTATCTTGGTGCTGTTTTTCACGAGGCATCCGTATACGGCAGCGAGGGTAAGCCCGACTACGCTCAGGCTCTGCAGCCTCTTGGTCTTTGTATGAGAGATGACAATCCTTCTCGGAGGCATCCCGGCGTGAGTTACAACGTCTATGGAGAAGCTGCATACTTCATAGAGGAAACAAGAGGCAGGGGAACATATTCTACAACCGCCTGTGATGTTCAATCGAAGGCCGGCGCAGAAGTTTGTGCGCCTGTCTCCGGGGTTGTTATTGCCGCAGAAGGGTATATGCTTTATGGCAAGTATCCTGACTTGAGAGTTCGGATCGCGTTTGACAACCATCCCGGTTATCATATCGCGATTCTTCATATGTCCTCTATCTCTGTTGTTAAGGGTGAGAGGGTTGAAGCGGGGAAAACGGTTATCGGCGTGGTAAGGGATCTCGTTCCCTATTTTTCAAGCGGTCCAAATCCATACACTCGAGAGGAGGGAAACCACGTCCACATTCAAATAAACTACAGGCCCGACATTCACTTGTGAGTATCATGTAGAACAACCTTGAAGAACCGCGAAGACGCTGTATTAGCATCAAGCGCCTCTTTATAGTTAGAAGCAAAGACAGGTAAGTTGCTTGTCGCGTGGCTACACCACATAACTGCCTTATTTACCAGCGTTTCTTAACAGGATCAAACGCAGGGCAGTCGCCTTTCCCACGAGCAGTTCGAATCACGGCCAGCGCCAGAGTTTTGACGATTTTCTGCCGAGGTACTTGTTCTTGATACGTCTTGAGATGCGCATTGGATTTCCACTTGCATAAACTTCAGCATCACGGCTTATGCGCGCAAGTTTATAAAGTGTTGAGGTTAAACTTTTCTTAGCCATAATATCACCTCAATCTTCTACGACAAACATTTTACATAATAGGTATGACAAAAGCCAGTTATGAATTATTCGTAATTACTTTGATTTGACGGTTCATAAGTTACGGTAGATTTTTCTATTGTTCGACATCAAGGACTGAAAATGAAAGTTGGCAAAGGGCGAGATAATAGTTAGAATTAGCGCATGAAAAAGAAACTCTTAATTTCTGCCAAAGTTGCACTAACAGTCTTACTTGTAATTGTTATTGCCTATTCTCTGACTGCCATATACGCTTACTCTTACCTTGGTGGAATCCCAACAAAGGGAGCAAAGTACCCAAACCCAAGCATCGTGAAACTACTCTGGCCAACGATTGGTTATCCTGCGCTCACCCACCCGAATGGAAGCATTGTCTTAGAGGTTGATCCGTCATGGGCGGAAGGCAATGGTGTTGAGTCGGTCAGGTGGAACGCTACAATTACAGCCTCTCGCGAGCTACTTCGAGGGGTTTCCTATCCTCTTGAATTCAGGCGGGCATGGGCTGCGGAAAGCGTGCGGTGGCACTCTGCGAAGCATCGGAAGATACCGGCGGAAATATGGAATGTCGAGTTCAGAATCCCGGATGTCCTCTGCGAACTTTATGACCTGAAAGTCGAAGGGACTTGTGGCAGTATAAAGTTTGAGGAGGAAGAACCACACTGCGTTTCAGTGCTTCCTGAAGGAGAAAGTGAGTTCAGGTTTGTTACTCTTGCCGATATTCACGTCCACGAGCGAGGAATTTCAATGCCAATGCAGCCTCAGACCGATAAGGGAATTTCACCCGACGGTGAGCCATTATTTTTCAGGGATGCAATCGAGCAGGTAAACCTTATAAGGCCAGAATTCGTGGTTATGTTGGGGGACTACGTTTTTGCCCAAAGAAGGGCAGGAGAATTCTTACCCGAATTCCAGAGATTTTATGATTCGCTTGAATATCTCGATGTCCCGACATTTATTTTGCCCGGGAATCATGACCTTTACGTAAATCGGGTTGACCAGGAGAGAGTCTGGGAGGAAAACATCGGACCTCTATTCTACTCATTTGATTTCGAGGGATATCATTTTACTGCTGTTGATACTTATGACTGGCCACGTGCTGAGCGGGTAGTCATGAAAAAGCTTGGGAATGTTTTTGTCTATGCAAGGAAGTGGCAGGGGCAAATTAGGGGGGCATCGGATGAGAGGAATCCTCGCACATACACTGGTGAACTTGCATGGCTAAGGGATGACCTTAAGAAAAATTCGAGTGCAAGGTTAAGGATTGTTTTCCTTCACCACTGCCCGTTCACTCCTCAAGGGAAGGGAATCTCATACAAGAACGAAAGATTTGCGGGAGTATTCACCCTTGGCGGAAAGGGAAAGGGCGCGATGGCACTTCGAGAACTTTTTTCCACCTACAAGGTGAATCTTGTTATGAGCGGGCATATACATGAGGACCATATTGGCCAGGCCCAATGGAAGGATGGAACGGGTAAGACAATCTATGCAAACCAGACATGTGTTTACTTCGATGAAGGTGGAATACAGGATCATTATCCCGGTTATCGTATTGTTGATATAAAGGACGGAAAGATAGGAACTCTTTCTTACGAAACAAACCAGGCTTCAATTCCTTTTTACGATGGTTCTGTTCCAGGAGGGAATACGAACCTTGATAGACTCGAGCAGGTTTCCCTTGAAGCAAAGCAGGTCGCAAAGGGAAGCGAATATGGCGGGGCGTTTGCATGGAAGGTGAATAACTACCTATCGATACCCCTTGAGTTAAAGGGGCTTTCATGCGTTATGTTATCCGATGGCGCAGTTCCGATTGAAGGAGAAATATATAGAAAAGGGATTTTGCCGGATGGAAAAAGGGTGTATTACCTAAGGATTGTTGTGCCTAAGGGAATTCCATCGAGGGATGGAAAGAAAGGCAAGCCCTCGAGTGTTACCGTTGGGATAAGGCCTCAATCTTCCGCCCTTATGGGAAGTCAATAATCCCTGGTCAAAGTATCTGCGATTAATTGAGCATCCCCACTTCTTAATGCCTTGATTATGTCAGCGTAGGCCTTCCCAGCATCAATCCCCCAAGCATCGCGGTCTTTTCTCTGCACTCCAGAAGTTCTATCCACGCCATAAAGTCCGAAGCAGGGTTCATAAGAGCCCCACTCGTAGTTGTCAAAGAGCGTCCAGTAGAAATAACCTGAGAGAGGAATTCCATCGGAAAGAGCTCTCATTGCCTCGAAAATGTAACTTTGAAGGAAGTGATCCCTTCTTGCAATATCTCGCCTTGGATCTACTCTCCCGCGATACACCTTATATGCCATCCCGCTTTCAAGAATAACGATGGGAATGTTTGAATTTCCAAGGCATGCTCCTTTTAGAAAATGATAAAGGGCTCGTGGATTTAAAACCTGGTTCCAGAGTTGATAGTGAAAACTGAGCCTTCTGTCTATTATGTTTTCCCTTATGTCCTGAAGCGAAGGTAGCAATACCATGTGCCTTGAGAAGGGATCATAAAAATCAACTGCGATCCAGTCGAGTTTTTCGGTGCGAAAAGAGTTAAACAAAGCATCTACCGCTGTCTCGAAATCTTCGAGTCTCCATAGGCGGTTGGTTAGGGAACTTAAAATGCGCTCGAGAGTCCAGGCTACTTTTGGTGGATTCCAAACGACCGGGCACTTAGAAATTTCAGAATCCCATGCATCCTTGCAGCCTCTAAGATACTCACGAAGTTCCCTTTTCCCGATGCCGTTGATCTTCGCACATAGAAGGTCAATTGCAAACTTATCAAGCCAGTAAATTGACAATTGGGCTGTGTTGAAGGTAACCCTTGGTTCCTCCCATCCTTCGCTTTCGTAAATTTCATGTATCCTATCATAAGCGAGGCAATGTGCAGCAAGCATATTGCTCCAGGCTTTACCGCATGCATGTATTCCCGGTAATTTCCTGCCACGAGGCATGGTACCTATAAGATATGTTCCTGTTGCAAGTGCGTTTGGTTCATTAAGAGTTGTGTAATACCTGATTGGGCTTAGAGAATGCTTTTCCAATAAAGAAGTATTGAGTTCAAGTGCTACTTTCTCGACATATTTTATGAAAAGAGGAAGGTTGTTACTGTCAAGCCAGAAGTCCAGCCCAAGCCAGGCTGGATGAGTGAAATGATGGAGAGTTACAACTGGCTCCATTCCTGAATTCATTACCGATGCCAAGATATCCGAGTAATGCTCTATGGCATTTGCATCGAATGGAGGAGTAACTCCCTGGCGAGGGGAGGTGGATGGCTGCAGCCTTGCCCATTCTATCCCAAACCTGAAGGCATTTAATCCTATTCTTTTCGCAACTTCAACATCCTTTTCGTATTCCTCCCAGAACCTAATTCCCTCGCCCGAAGGCTCAACTTTTCCTTTCTGCTCCCATTTCCACCAGTTATTAAGAGGGCACGCTGGCATGTTGTATCCACCTTCAGTCTGGAATCCCGAATTTGCGACACCGAATAAGAAATTCTCAGGAATTCTAAATTCTGAAGAGAAGAGACGAATTACATCCTCTCGAGTGAAATGACGCTTGAATTCAGGGAATGTTTTCACTTTTCTTGCCATTTTATCCTCCGTGAATGAAAGTCAGATCCTTACAAAATGAATTGAATCAGTTTTTCAACTTCACCTTGAGCCCGCAAGTCTCTCAAATGCGCTTTCAAGCGCTTCAACGTTACCCCCGACGACCTCTTGTACAACATCTCCATTAGAATTGAGGAAAATATAAGTGGGCACATATTGTATTTCAAATTCCTCGGCAAGTTTCAATTCGCTATTCGCATCAACACGTTTTACGCTTACCTTTCCGTTATACTTCTCCTCCAGCCTATTCACGATAGGCTCCATCTCCTTGCATACTGGTCACGTATCTGTGTAAAAGTCAAGAACTGTTGGTAGGCCGCTAACGAGAAGTTCAGAGCGAGTCACGGGACTTTTTGTTTTTCCCCTGAAAAGAAAAAGAGAAGCAACAAGAATTATACCGATTAGAACGGCTAAGGCATAAGGCCATGTCTTGAGGTAAAATGGCTTATTTCCTCCTGCCGATTTTGTGGAAGCGTATCGATTCAAAGACACTTTGCCCGAATCCTTGCCACCTTCGATTCCTGATGCGCTATGAATGAATGGATCGGGAGGTGCTTCGTATGCCTTATCGCTTAGGGTTAATGCTCCACACCATTCACAGGTGCTCATCATGTCCGATGTGTTCTTACCGCAACTTGGGCAGATCAAGTTTGCCTTCCTTTTTCTTGGGTTGTTTTTGTCGGGGATTTCCCGCTAACTCATGCATTATAGCATTTTGTAGTTTTGAAAGATAAAAATGCACTTCTTCAAAAACTTATGATAATTTGTATGTTTCTGCTAATAAACAACTTGAAATTTCTCCCGAAGTAGGACAATATGGGAAACAAATGCGAACGGATTGAGAAAAGTCAACGCGATCAAAGACCGGTGCATGAACTGCTCTTAAGGCGACGCAAGAAAAAAGAAAGGCGGTGGTCGTGGAAAAGAATTCGAAAGGTTTGGTGAGTAAATATAATGGATCCTGAAGAGAGATTATTCGCAGTTCTTTCCGGAAAGAAGACTGATCGTATTCCTACCTTTTCACTCGTTGCTGATCCAAATGTCATCAACGAGACCCTTGGCTTGAAGCCTGCCCCAATCCTTAAGTTCTTGGAAAGCGATCGCGGAAGTAGGTTTGTCAATAAAAATGCGGGAATTCTAAACAGATTCTTTGATCCTGCAATGTTTCTTTTTGGCGATGCTATCATAAGAGTAAATGCGAAACTTGGTTTTGACGGAGTATGGGTGAGTTACTGGCGCATGGGTCTTGCAAGTTCGAAAGAGCTCGTTGATTTCGCAGGGCGTCTTTTCAGGATCGTTGACGATGGCCACGGGAATCCATACATGATGTATGAAAAGGGTTTAATATCGAACCCTGAGGATTGGAGAAAGTGGGAAAGGCCAACCATTTCCTCTTATGCAATGCGGGCAGCGCTGCTCTACAGAGCCTGGCGGAGAAAATGGAAAGGCAGAATAGCTATTGTCCCTTTTGTTGCTCCAGGAATTTGGGAGAATAGCTGGCAGCCGATGAGTTTTTCTTCCTTTGTTTCTCTATTGAGGAGGGACGAAGAGTTCGCACGTGAGGTGATAGGCTACTTTACAACTCTAACTGTAGCGCAGGTTGAAGCCTATGCGAAGGCAGGTGCAAAGGTGATAGGTTATGGCGATGACCTTGCATACAAGTCCGGTCCAATGCTTTCTCCAGAACTCCTTGAGAAGTTTTATGGTTATTCATTCAGGCAGATAACCCGGACTGCCCACAGGCACGGTGCGAGGATTATCATACATTGCTGCGGCAATACCGAAGGGCTTCTTGAAAAGTTTGTTGAATGGGGATTTGATGGAGCGCATGCCTTTGAGCCAAGCGCCGGGAATGACTTTGCTCGTGGCCGCAAGTTAGTTGGAGATAAGTTGTGTTTGATTGGAAATATTGATGTTACGAAGACTCTTGTTTCCGCTTCGCGCGAAGAAGTTGTACGAGAGGTGAAAGATGCCATCCAAAAAGCTGAAGGCGGTCCTGTTATTATTGCGCCTGCGCACACCCATTCGGACTTAAGTGTTGAGAGGCTTCGATGGATGATTGAAGCCGCAAGGCAAACTTGATAAATGCGGCAATCGCTTACCTTCAATCTCCGATGGTAAAAACTTTGCTTGGGAAATCCTGGGTGGCAACGGAAATTTCAATGCATCTACCCATTTCCTCGAGAACTGCTTTCGTCTGCTTAAGGGGCTTATCGGGCTTGTTGTTGGTGCGGCTCAAGTGAGCAAATACTATCTGCTCAAGACCGTCATGTACGCTCAACGAGCAAAGGAGGGAAGCGTCGCTGTTTGAAAGGTGCCCAAGCGGACTGGAGACTCGCTTCTTTAAAAACGTTGGATAAGGGCCTGAGGCAAGCATCTCTTCATCGTAGTTTGCTTCGACAACTACTGCATTACATTCTCGTAAGGCAAGAACCATTTCTTTGGTAACGCATCCTGCGTCCGTTATAATTCCGAGGGAAGAATATCCATCTGAAATGATAAAACCAACAGGGCAGGCTGCATCGTGTGGGACCGGAAATGGATAGACATCGAGGTCTCTTATCTTGAACCTCGAGCGGGGATCAAATCTGGCAACGTTCAAGTAAAGTTGCCTCTTTTCAATGTCGAACGGAGTTCCATCGCTTATGAAGACGGGTAATTCAAAGGAGCGGCTGATTGAATGAGCATGCCGAATGTGATCTCCATGCTCATGCGTGATCAGAAGCGCATCAAGCCTTGGAACTTTACCCTTTATTATCCGAATCCTTTTTGAGGTTTGTGTTGCGGAAAAACCAGCGTCAACAAGGAGCCCGCATGAATCCGATCCCACATAAATGGAATTGCCTAATGACCCGCTTCCAAGAATGCAAAACTCAATCACTCTAAGACCATGCCTGCCTGAATGCCCTTATCCTGTCTAACCGATAGGATTTTCTAATCCCTTCTCTATGACAGTACGCGGCAAGGTATGCTTTCCCCTTTTTCTCAAAAAGGAAATGCGGCGTTACAATGGAGGGGCCAAGTTCATCATGGTTCTCATATTCTATTTCTATTGGAATCCTCAGTTGCGCGTATTTTAACAGTTCCTCTGCATCATTGGTATGAGGAATTTCCACGAAGTGGCGAATTGCCATATCTCTAAACGAACCACGAAAGCCTGGAAGTTCGTGGAGGAAGTTGTATTGCGGTGCGTTTTTTAGAGCTTCAATGAGGACAAGCCTTGCAGCATGCGCATCAGGTAGTGCATTGTGTAGAGTCGGGATGTCAAGATTGAGGTAGTCAACAAGTGTTGAAAGGCGGTAGTTTGGAAGACCGCTGAGAATTTTTCTTGCGAGTCCTATTGTGCAGATGACCGGTATTCGCGGAGGTTCAATTGAATAACGAAACATCTCGCGAGCAAGCATCCCTACATCAAAAGAAGCGTTGTGCGCGATGAAAACGGATGAGTCCATGAAGTTTAAAAGGCCGGGAAGAACATCGCCCGCGAGTGGAGCAAGACTTACCATGTCATCTGTGATTCCATGAATTGCGCTTGCTTCTGGGGCTATTTCGACGCAGGGGTTTACAAGCGTTTGGTATTCCTTATGGTTTCCCCGAAGGTCGAAACGAACGGCGCCAATTTCGACTATGCGGGAATTTGAGGAGAGCCCTGAGGTTTCGACATCTACTGCACAGAAGGTTGCATCCTTTACCGGTATCCAATATTCAGAGTGCTTTTCTGCTATGCTTTGCAGTTCCACTCCTTCCTGAGTTTTTGACCATTAATTTGGCATGCTTAGCCTGCACTATCTTTGCATATTATAACATCGTGCGAAGACAATCTTTTAAGCATGTAATGCCAAGAATTGACAGTTAGCAGCAACTTCCGCTTAGAAAATTTCGCGGATCTAAAAACTACCTATTTTCAACCTACTAAGGAAACTATTTTGACGGCAACGCGGGTAGATATCGAGGCTACTGTGGCGAGGGAGATGATGTTTCCGGATATGAATTTTCTTGAGGTAAGGGCACTGTCCTTTCAAGGTTCTCGTTACCAGGTGTTAAGTTATTGCCTTTTTCCCATGGGTAGCTTCCTTCGTTGTCGAGACTGTATGACCTCTCGAATACGAGCGAACTCAAGATAGCGCTTTTAATCTTTCTCCCCGAAGTCAGAGTCTTGCTGAAACTTTTTGTTGCTTTTTTTTCGACAGAAATCGTGTAACTAAGGTCCTCCGTTGTGCCATCCAATTGAGCCTGTACAATCACTAAGACCTTTCCAGCGTTATTTGTGTTGTTGTCATAAGTGCCAGTCAGGGTTATGT
>Ga0315298_1004400_pt1 | contig 21096 bp, 20 predicted proteins | sample WHS_1_MG_FD_203077 | JGI IMG/M metagenome (GOLD analysis project Ga0315298, IMG submission 203077) | Extremophilic microbial mat communities from Washburn Hot Springs, YNP, Wyoming, USA - WHS_1_MG | ecosystem: Environmental > Aquatic > Thermal springs > Hot (42-90C) | place: USA: Wyoming...
ATGACCTACTTGAATTTATGACAAGACGCTCGCAAAGCGAGCTTCTTGCGGCGCAGGCTAACTTCGCTTGCGAAGTTAAGTCCCAAAGGGACGGCCGAAGGCAAAGTAGGTCACCGCCAGGCTCTTATGCAATAGAAAACCCCGGCCTCGAAAGAGGTTGGGGTTTTTTATTGCCGGGGTGCTTTACAGACCTACTGAGCTTGTGCGGCACGCTGCTGCGCAGCTTGCCGAGGCGTACACTCACTTGCACAGCAAGTTATGTGGGAGCCACAAACGCGCGCAGGCTAACGTGAGCCCTAAGCAAACGTTAAGAGCAAAGCCCGGCCGTAGCGGCCAATCGGCCGGTGAGCCGAAGGTCATCCGCCGCGGATGAAATGCCTATCGAGCAGATCGTTCATCATCCTTGCCAGCGCACCCTCATCGGAATCGGCAATTTCCAAATATAGCCCGTGAGCGATGATGTCGAACCGGCTGAACAATTCGGGATCGAATCGTCTGCCGCAATCCTGCTTCAACAGCTTCATCGATTCGTCAAAACTAAAGGCTGGCTTGTAGGGGCGCCTGGAAGTGAGGGCGTCGAATACGTCAACAATGGTGAAGAGTCGCGCGTTAAGCGGTATTTCATTTCCCTTCAGCCCCCTCAGATAGCCTGTTCCGTCATATTTCTCGTGATGGAATTCAATTACGTCACGCGCGCCCCTGAGCCATTCGGATTGGCTGATGATATCCAGGCCGAGCAGAACATGGCTGCGCATGATCCTGAACTCTTCTTCGTTCAGCTTGTCAGGCTTGAGCAGGATGTTGTCGCTGATGCCGATCTTGCCTACATCGTGGAGGAAAGCGCCGGCGATCAAGTTGCGAATCTGGCTGTTTTCCAGACCGATCGCTTCGGCGAGACGGATCGCATAGATGGTGACTCTGTAATTGTGGGAATTGGTGTCGGAATCGCGCTTCGCGATGGCGCTGCCAAGCACATCCATCAGTTCTATATTTCCCTTGAGCAGGTCTGAAGAGAGCTTGATGAGTTCGCTGTTGAGGGAAATGATGATGGGATAGAGCATGACGGCCGTGATGAAGCACACCACGATGACCAGAAGGAGGGTGCCGACGATGTCGATCCGGATATTGCGATAGGCTTTTGCGTCGACCTGATAAATGCCATCGAAATAACCGAGTGGCCTGGAAGTGCTGTCGCGCAGTGGCAGCAGAATCTGCATGTACAAATTCCGCCCGGTCAGAAATCTTCTGTAGCGCACCGAGGAAACTGGCGTGAAGGGACGGGCATGCTGCTCGATCTGTTTCATGACGGGAGCTTTTTGTGGATTTGTTTCATGCAGGATCAGCCTGCCGCTTTCGTCATACAGGGAAATCGCAACAAAATGTCCGGTGAGAAACCGGTTCGCCCGCTGCCTCAGGCTGTCCCTTTCCGCAACGCTGGATCTATCGAGTCCGGACGTGAAAAAACCGGATTCCTCCAGGGCAAGTCCCATGACCAGCTTGTCCACCTTTGCCATCTCGAGATAAAAGACGGCTGTACCGAGAATGAAGGACAAGGCTGCCCATCCCAGAAACAGGCGCTTGAAGATTTTCTGGCGGATATTTTTCATCTGGTCCGGGGCGCATGCTGATCATTCCATCCTAGCATTTCCGAAGGTGTTTGGATTTTTTCATGATCTGATCCCTGGGATATTGATGCAAGGTGACAATGGTGGATTCGAATCCGTGCGAATAAAGGAATTTCGCAATTTCATCCAGGGTCTTGAATCCGCGCGGGGACGGGTCGTGTCTTGAATTGACCAGGAACCCATGATCTCCATAATTCGTGGTGAAGAGGATGACCCAGCCCTCCGGCAGATAGAAGATTTCCGGATATTTCATCATGCCTTCGTATTTTTTCAGGTCCGATTCTGTCCATCGCTCCTCCATTTACCTTCCCCCTTTTTTGTTCAAATTAGGATTGCACCGCGGAGTCAGACCATTTGTCTGAAAATAGGTTCAGGCATATTGTGCTTCACGGCAAGATTTCCGGAGTCCGGATAGTGCGGGGGCTATTGAAGGGAGCCTGCGCCGGGCTCCTGGACGAGCACCCATGGCTTGACCACGACTGCCCATAGTTCGGCTTCGGAATCGAGCCACATCCTGGCTTCCTCGTCCGATACCTTGCCGATCATGCCGGAAGATAGCCATTTCCCGACTTTCTCGCTGTCGTCCGTCGAGATGCACAGGGCGACCTCGACAAGATCGAGATTCGTCCGCACGGAAATTACGCTTCCCGCCGCGAAATGGCGCTGCAGCTCGTGCCAGCTTATCAGGGAGGTGTCGAGGTTGAGCTTCGCTTTCAGGATTGCTCTGTCGGGATCGTCCATGGTTTTTGCCAAAATGCGCCAGTATAAGGGCTTTGCTGTTCCGGTCCAAGCGCCAGGCGTATAATCGTCCGGGTACAGGACAAAGCGGTCGCCTCTAACGACTTTCTGCAGAGCTTCATGGACATCAGAACCCTTTTCGTCGCAATGGCGGTCTCCAACCTGGCCTTCGCCCTGGGCATCTTTCTTTACGTCAAGGGGCAGCACTCCGTGCACCATTCCATAAGCATTTGGGGGATGTCGCGCTTTCTCGCTGCGATTGGGCTCATTTTTCTCCCATTGCGCGGGGTGCTGCTTCCCGTCCCGGTTGCCATCGTCTTCGCCAACGCCATGATCTGGACAGCCATTTATCTTTCCGTGATTGCCTTCAAATCCTGCCTGAACAGGCCTATGTCGAAGCTGCCTTCGACCGGAACGGTGTTTTTCGGGTTCGCAACCGCATGGCTTGGCATCCTGCTTCTCGGCATTTCCGAGAACATGAGGATAGTGCTTTTTTCCGTCTATTTTTCCATGGCTCTGGTCATCATATCGAAGGATCTGGCCGTGGGCTGGCGGGACAATTCCATCTTGCAGAAATTTCTCGCTTCCTTCACGCCTGTTCTCGTGGCGGTCACGGTCTTGCGCGGCGTCGAGGCGGTGTGGCACCCGGAAGAGGGGATATTCTCTCCCGATTCCTTCCAGGTCGTGGCGATGTTCATCGGATTCGTGGAGACGATTGCCACCTCCTTCGGTTTCCTGCTGCTTGCGAAGGAGAAAACAGACCGGGAGCTGGAGATGCAGGCGGGAACCGATCACCTCACCGGCCTGCCGAATCGGCGCTCCTTCTATTCGATGGCGGACAAGGTGTTCTCCCTTGGGAAGCGCACGGGTCAGGCCATGTCGCTGCTTCTTCTGGACATCGACCATTTCAAGAAGATCAACGACCGATTCGGACACGACACTGGGGACAGGGTGCTGGAAGCATTCGCGGACATACTGCGCTCTGCCACCAGGCAATGCGATTTTCTGGTCAGGCTGGGCGGCGAGGAATTCGGGGTGTTGATGCCGGATACGCCTCCCGGTGCAGCCGGGGATGCAGCCGAGCGGATCAGGCTTGCCGTTGAAAATAGCGAGATCAGGGCAGGGGATGAGCCGGTCCGGTTCACCGTCAGCACCGGGGTTTACGGCGAGGATGCGGTTTCCACTCCCGATATGGATCATTATTTCCGGTGCGCGGATCACGCACTCTATCGCGCCAAATCGCAGGGAAGGAACAGGGTCGAAGCCGGAGAACTTCAGGAGATGAATGCCGATGAAGCGCTATGACGAACTCGTGCAGGAAGCCCTCGCGCGAGTGCAGGAAATCCAGCCATGGGATCTGCGCGATGCCATGGTGTCCGGGCGAGAGTTGCTGCTTCTCGACGTCAGGGAGCCTGCAGAATTTGCCATGCTGCACATTCCGGGATCTCTCAACGTGCCGAGAGGCGTCATCGAACAGGCGTGCGAATGGGATTACGAGGAAACCGTGCCCCGGCTTGCGGCCCGGCGCGATCAGGATATCGTGGTCATCTGCCGCTCCGGAAAAAGATCCGTTCTCGCAGCGCACAGGATGCGGGAAATGGGGTTTTCGGATGTCTCGTCGCTCAGAACCGGCGTGCGCGGCTGGAACGATTTCGAGCAGCCGCTTGTGGACGGCGATGGGGAGCCTGTGGATGCGGACAGTGCGGAGGAGCTTCTCGCTCCGCGCCTGCGGACGGATCAGCGAAAACCCTAGGAGGGTTGCTGCGCCTTGGCGACCTGGCTATGCACTTCGGCCATGTCAAGCTTCCTGGCCTCCTCGATGAGCTGGGTGAGGGCGGACGCGGGAAGGGCGCCTGCTTCGGCGTAAATGATCACCTGTTCCCGGAATATCATCAGTGTCGGAATGGAGCGGATGTTGAAGGAGGCGGCGATGCCCTGCTCGACTTCGGTATTGACCTTGGCGAAAACGATGTCCGGATATTGCTCGGAAATCTTTTCGTAGGTCGGGGCAAAGGACCGGCAGGGGCCGCACCACGGCGCCCAGAAGTCGATGACGACCATGTCGTTGCCGGTGATGGTGCTTTCGAAATTGTGCTGATCAAGTTCTGTTGTGGCCATGGGAACCCCGGTGGAATATAAGAGGAAGCGGATATTCTCATTCTTATGCATATGCTCGCGCCTGTCAAGAAAGCGCGCGCAAACTCCACCGGGGCGGGATGCTACTTGCCGAGGACGTCTTTGCGGGTGCTCTCTGCGATCGCCGCAGCCTGTGCGATGAGTTCGCCCGGCACCTTGAGCTCGGTGAGGGTTGCGCCGAGGTTTTCCATCACGGCATCGAAGTGGCTGTCGTTGAGCCCCTGCTTGACGAGGTGGGCATGGCCGCGCCTCATGTCTTCTCCCGAATAGTTGTTGGGTCCGCCGAAGGCCATGGTCAGGAAGGCTTTCTGCTTGGCGGCCTGCCTGTCCATGTCGACGCCTTCGAAGAAACGGCTGATGCGGTCGTCTGCCAGCACCTTGCGATAGAAGATGTCCACTGCAGCATTGACTGCGGCTTCGCCGCCGATCTTGTCGTACAGGCTGGGTTCTCCAGCGAGAACATCCTTTCGGGTGCTCTCGGCGATTGCCGCAGCCTGGGCGATGAGCTCGCCCGGCACCTTGAGCTCGGTGAGGGTTGCGCCGATGTTCTCCATCACGGCGTCGAAATGAGAGTCGTTGAGACCCTGCCTGACGAGATGGGCATGTCCGCGCCTCATGTCCTCGCCGGTGTATTTGTTTGGTCCGCCGAAAGCCATGGTGAGGAAGGCCTTCTGCTTGGCGGCCTGCCTGTCCATGTCCACGCCTTCGAAGAAACGGCTGATGCGGGCGTCCGCCAGCACCTTGCGATAAAAGATGTCCACGGCAGCATTGACTGCGGCTTCGCCGCCTATCTTCTCATACAGCGTCCGGTTATCGACCGGCGCCTGGGGAAGTTTGCCGGCAGTCAGTATCCTGAAGGCGATGAGCAGGAATGGGGAAAACAGAAGCAAGAAGGGAAAGGAATTTTCCATGGTGAACTCTCCGTAAAGTTGTATTCGTCTGCCATATCCGTACTGGCATCATGGGCATGCTAACATAAAATGCATATAAAATGCATCAATATGCAACCGATCTGGCTTCACAGCTCGATTTCGAGTAACATTCGGAACCTCATGACGCAAAAAATAGAGCTCCTTTCTCCCGCGAAGACCGCAGAAATCGGACGCGAAGCCATTCTGCACGGAGCGGATGCCGTCTATATCGGCGGACCTTCCTTCGGCGCGAGGGCCAATGCATCGAATTCGGTGAAGGATATCGCCGGGCTTTGCGATTTCGCCCACCGCTACCATGCGCGCGTTTTCGCGACGCTCAATACCATCCTGCACGACTCCGAGCTCGAGCCCGCAGGGAAGCTTGTTTGGGAGCTTTTCGACGCCGGAGTCGATGCGCTCATCGTCCAGGACATGGGGCTGCTGGAGATCGATCTGCCGCCCATAGAACTGCATGCGAGCACGCAGACTGATATCCGTAGCATCGGGAAGGCAAAATTTCTGTCGGAAGCCGGATTTTCCCAGATCGTGCTGGCCAGGGAACTTGCCCTGCCGGAAATCAGCGCAATCAGCGCATCGTGCGATGCGGTGCTGGAATTCTTCATCCACGGTGCGCTTTGCGTCGCGTATTCCGGGCAATGCTACATCAGCCATGCCCATACCGGCAGAAGCGCGAACCGGGGCGACTGCTCGCAGGCATGCCGTCTTCCCTATACCCTGCAGGATGGGCAGGGGCGGGTGGTGGCTTATGAGAAGCACCTGCTTTCGATGAAGGACAACGACCAGAGCGCGAATCTCGAAGCATTGATCGATGCGGGAATCCGCTCCTTCAAGATAGAGGGGCGCTACAAGGATGCGCCCTACGTCAAGAACATCACCGCGCATTACAGGATACTTCTCGACAGGATCATGGAGAAAAGGCCCGAATTTTCCCGGTCTTCCAGCGGAATTTCGACCTTCCGCTTTACTCCCGATCCCGAAAAGACTTTCCACCGCGGATCGACCGACTACTTCGTGAATGGCAGGCAGGACGACATCGGAGCTTTCGATTCTCCGAAATTCCTGGGGAAACCGATCGGGACAGTCTCGCGAATGGGAGAGGACTGGTTCGAAATGGAGAGCGCCGAAGTATTGAACAACGGCGACGGCTTTTCCTTCATCAGAAAGCGCGAGGCGGTCGGCACCCGGGCAAACCGGGTGGAGAAGGCGGGCGACCTCTGGCGGATTTATCCGAACGACATGGATGGCCTGAAAGTCGGGCTGGATTTGTACCGGAACCGCGACCATGCCTGGGAGCAGGTCCTGCTCAAGCCTTCCGCAGAGCGCAGGATCGGCCTCGGAATGCATCTTGCGGAGACTTCGGATGGCCTCAGGCTCACCCTGGCCGACGAAGACGGCTGCGTTGCGGTTTCCGAGACGAAGCTCGCGCTCGATCCGGCAAAAGACGCCGAAGGGGCGATGTCTTCCCTGAAGGCAAATCTTGCCAGGCTGGGCGGCACGCCTTTCTTCGTGCGGGATATCGCCATCGATTTTTCGCGAGGCTGGTTCGTCCCGGCCTCCGTCATCAATGCCATGAGGCGGGAAGGCGTCGAAAAACTCGAGGCGGCAAGACGGGAGAGCAGACCCGGAGGCGGGCGCAAGCCGCCTGCTCATCCTCCGGTTCCTTATCCCGAAGCCTCGCTCAGCTACCTTGCCAATGTCTACAATCAAAAGGCCAGGGCGTTTTACGAGAAGCACGGCGTGAAGCTCATCGATGCGGCCTATGAAGCCCACGAAGAAGCCGGGGACGTCTCGCTCATGATCACCAGACACTGCCTGCGCCATGCATTCAATCTCTGCCCCAAGCAGGCCAGAGGCATATCCGGGGTGCAGGGCCAGGTGCGCGCCGAGCCGATGACGCTCGTGAACGGCAGCGAGAAGCTCACCCTGAAATTCGACTGCAGAGCCTGCGAGATGCATGTCGTCGGCAAAATCAGAAAGCCCGTCCTCAACTCGCCGCCCCCTTCGATTTTCCCCGTCACGTTTTACCGCTGAGGGCTTTACAGGGGCGAAAAAGCCTCTTAAACTCCGCCCATGACTTCAAGGGTGCTGTTATTCATTTTTGCGCTGCTTTTCAGCGGTGTGGCCCACGCGGATGATGCCGGGCAGTCCTATGCTGCCGAAGGCGAAGCGCTCCTGAAAGGGCTTCCCGATTCGGTGCGCGGACTTCTGGATTACGCCGTCAGCCAGGCGGGAGTCGCCTACCACAGGGGCGGAACCCGCCCGGAGACCGGCTTCGATTGCAGCGGATTCGTGCGCTACGTGTTCGATCATGTCGAAGGGCTGTCCCTGCCGCACAGTTCGAGGGCCATGAGCCTGATCGGAAACCGCATCCGGCTTGCCGAACTCAAGCCGGGCGATCTCGTCTTCTTCCGCATCATGCGCCGCGGCATTTCGCATGTCGGCATCTATCTCGGGGACAACCGCTTCATCCATGCCGCGAGCACCAGAACCGGGAGCGTCGTGATCTCGGATCTCGGCGAAAGCTATTGGGCCAGGCGCTTCACCCTGGCAAGACGCATCGCGCTTCCGGCCGAGACTTCCCCGAACCTCTCCGAATAGCACCGCTTTAAGTTGCGCTTAATCCCGCGCCTTTAGGATAAGGCGGTCACTTAAGTCGGGAGATCGAAACGTGAAATCAGCAATATTCGGAGCCTTTTTCGCCACGGCTTTCCTGCTTGCCACCGGGGCGCAGGCGACGGACAGGGTCGGAGGGTGTCGTATCGCACCCAAGACGCTTTGCCCGCACGCGGAACTTTCCCATGCCCGGCTTTCCGGCGCGAGTTTGAGCGATGCGCAGCTTCTGGGGGCCGATTTTTCCGGGGCAAAGCTGGATCAGGGGCGGCTGGAAGGCGCCAATCTGTTCGGTGCGAATTTTCGGAGTGCGGATCTGAAGGAGGCGAGGCTTGCCGGGGCGAGTCTGTTTCAGGCGGATCTCAGCGGGGCCGATTTGACCGGGGCCGATTTCGGCAAGGCAAGGCTGACCGATGCGAATTTTTCGAAGGCGAACCTGACTCGTGCCAATCTGTCCAGTGCCAACGTCAAGGGGGCGAATTTTTCCGGGGCGACATTTTGCGAGACGGTGATGCCCGACGGCACCCTCAACAGCAGCGGCTGCAGGGCGGCCGCTGCGAAGTCGCCGGAAAATTCTGCCGCAGCCTGCGAAGCGAAGGCGGGCGCTTCCTGCACAAGCGCCAATTTCGCAGGCGCGGACCTGAAAGGTGCGGTGATGCGAGGTGCTGATCTGAGCCGGGCGGACTTGCGCGGCGCGATTCTGTGCGGCACCTTCATGCCGGATGGCAGTGTAAACAACAGCGGCTGTCCGGAAGGGCAGACTCAGGCGCGCCCCTTGGCGAATTGAAGGGTTTTTTCCGCAACGCGCGCCCCCAGGTGGGATGCGGTTTTCAGGTCTGATTCCAGCATCGCATCCGCTCCCTGGTCGGCGTTCGACTGGGCCATCGCGCCCGAAGAGCTGCCCAGCCGGTTGAGGTCGTTCACCGATCCCTGGCTGGAGTTGTTCCCGGGCAAAAGCCCGGTTCCGATCCAGATCATCGAATGCTGCTGAGAAAAAACCATAAGCTGGATCAGTGAGTTGAGCTTGTCCCCGCTCTGGCTGGCCGAATTGGTGAAACCGGCTGCGATCTTGTCTTTCCACCCTTGCGAGATCCAGACTTTCGAGCTCTTGTCCATGAAATCCTTGAAGGGCGCGGAAAGGCTGCCCATGTAGGTCGGCGCACCGAAAATGATCGCATCGGCTTTTTCGAGTTCGGCCCATTCGGCCTCGTCGATTTCCGCCACCGGATAGAGCGCGGCATGGACGCCCGAAACGGAAGCCGCGCCGTTCTTGACTGCTTCGGCCTGACGCGCCGTGTGCCCGTATCCGCTGTGGTAGACAACTGCTATTTTCGCCATGATTTTCTCCTCAGGTGGCATGAAAGGCGAAGGCGTCCATGGCGATCGAGCCGTCATAAACGCCTTCGTAGATGAATTCGGTTCTGAAATCCGCCCCTGCCGCGCCCAGCGCGACAAAAAGCGGAAGCAGGTGCTCGTCGGTCGGGTGCGCTTGCAGGGCGCCGGGCGCGCTTTTCCGGTAGTTCAGCAAGCCGCCGATGTCTTTCGCCAGCAGCATGTTCCTGAGCCACGTCCTGAATTCGGAAACGTAAGAGGGCGTCTCGGCGGCATCCTGCCGGTAATGGGACAGGTTGTGCGTGAGATTTCCGGATGACGCGATCAGTATGCCTTCGCGCCTCAATGGAGAAAGCGCTTCACCCAGGCGATAATGATGTTCGGGGGTGTTGCGGTATTGCAGAGACAATGGAACGACCGGCACCGTTGCATCCGGATAGAGGATGCGCAAGGGTATCCATGCGCCATGGTCGAGTCCCTGCTCCTCGGCGACCCCGGCTGCGATGCCAGCCTCGTTGAGCAGCTTCGAGGCATGCCGGGCAAGATCGGGAGATCCCTTCACAGGATAATTCATGCCATACAATGCTTCCGGAAATCCCCAGAAATCATGGATGGTCTGCGGGTTGGGGGAGGCGCCGAACATCGGGATGCCGGTATTCCAGTGCGCCGAGACGACGAGAATGGCTTCGGGCTTCTCCAGGGAAGCCGCGAAGTTGCGAATGGCTTCTCCGGCACGTCCTGGGGACAATGCAAAGGTGGGCGCCCCATGGGGCAGGAAAATCGCAGGCTGGACTGTCATGATGAGAAGGATTTTGCCAGTTTTGCCAATCGGGATAAACTTCCATTTTCGGGACATGATGCATCGAATTTCGGGATAATGTATGGACAGGATTTCGGCAATGCAGACTTTTGTCGCCGTGGTCGAGGCCGGCTCGTTTGCGCGTGCGGCCGATCAACTGCGCATATCGACGACCTCGGCTTCAAGGCTGGTCTCCGAACTTGAAAATCATATCGGTGCGCGCCTTCTGCAGCGCACCACCAGAAGGCTGGTCCTTACCGAAACCGGATCCGCCTATTTCGAACGGTGCAGGCAGATTCTTTCCGATGTCGAGGAGGCCGAAAGCCTCGCTGCCGAAGCCGATGCCCAGCCCAAGGGATTGCTGCGCATCAGTCTGCCGCAGAGCTTCGGGCTGCGCCATGTCGCGCCCATGATCCCCGATTTTTGCGCGCGCCATCCCGCGCTTCAGCTGGACATCAGTTTCTCGGACAAGGTGATCGAGTTCGTCGAGGAAGGCGTGGATGTGGCGGTAAGAATCGCATTCGAGCTGAAGGAATCCCTTGTGGCGCGACGCCTCATGACGGTTCCCGTCGTGGCGTGCGCGTCTGAGTCCTATCTCGGCAGGTCGGGTTTGCCGAAAACCCCGGCGGACTTGAAAGCGCACGATTGCCTGCAATACAGCTATGCATCGCCCCAGTTCCTGGAAAACATCCCGGTCAGCGGCAATTTCAGAACCAATAGCGGCGACATGATCCGGCTGGCTGCGCTCGCCGGTCAGGGAATCGCCATGCTGCCCCTGTTTCTGGTGGCAGACGATTTGCGCGCCGGCAACTTGCGGAGAGTGCTGGAAGGCCATCCTTTTCCGGGGCTCGGCGTTTATGTCGTGTACCTCGAAAGCGCGAGGCGCTCGGCCAGGATCAAGGCGTTCGTCGATTATGTTTCGGAGCGGTTTTCAGGGCCGGCGCCATGGGATCGAGCCTGAGCGTGGCCGCTGGGCCGGGCCGCGCATCGGCAGAGGATTCGGATTTCGTATCATCCTGAATCTTCCAATTATTTCGGTTTTTTGGTAGAATTCTAGGAATTTGATGGGCCGTGAGCCCATTTTTTGTTTGTGGGGCGTTATGGATCTGCGTGCATTGCTGGAGGGAACACTGTCCGGCCTGGGTTACGAGCTGGTCGATCTGGAGATCGGCAACCGCGGCAGGTTGATGAGGGTGTTCATCGACAAGTCCGGCGGCATCAGCATAGACGACTGTACTGCGGTCAGCAATCACCTTTCCCGGGTTTTCGCCGTGGAGAATGTCGACTACGACAGGCTCGAGGTGTCGTCCCCGGGAATGGATCGGCCCCTCAACAAGGAAAAGGATTTTGTCCGGTTCGCCGGATGCAGGGCTAGAATCAAGTTGAGATCGCCTCTCGGTGGGCGAAAGATTTTTTCGGGTGTTCTGGGTGAAATGCACGACGGCGCGATTCAGTTGCTTGTCGATGAAAAACCCGTTCTGCTGAACCTTGCGGATGTGGACAAGGCAAGGCTGATTCCCGATTTTGATTAATGGCGGTTAGATTATGCTGGAGGGTGAATGAGTCGCGAAGTGTTGTTGATGGTCGATGCGCTGGCGCGCGAAAAAAATGTCGACAAGGATATCGTTTTCGGAGCGCTTGAGGCAGCTTTGGCTGCGGCCACCAAGAAGAAATTGCATGACGATGTCGATGTCAGGGTGGAGATCGATCGCTCATCCGGCAATTACGCCTCTTTCAGGTGCTGGGAAGTCGTGGCCGACGATGCCGAGGAAGTCACCCCGAGCCAGATCAGGCTGTCCGAAGCGAAGCAAAGGGATGCCGGCCTCGATGTGGGCGACGTGATCGAGGAGCCGGTCGATGCCATCGAGTTCGGCCGCATCGGCGCGCAGAGCGCAAAGCAGGTGATTGTCCAGAAGATACGGGATGCGGAAAGGGAGCAGCTCGTCGCTGATTTTCTCGAGCGCAAGGAATTTCTGGTCAGCGGCACGATCAAGCGGATGGAGCGCGGCAACGCGATCATCGAGGCCGGCAAGATCGAAGCCGTTCTGCCCAGGGAACAGATGATTCCGAAGGAGAATCTGCGGGTGGGCGACAGGGTGCGCGCCTATCTCCTGAAAATCGACAGGGGTGGGCGTGGCCCCCAGCTGATCCTCTCCAGGATTGCGCCGGAATTTCTGGTCAGGCTGTTCGAGCTGGAGGTTCCCGAGATCGAGGAAGGGATGCTCGAGATCGTGTCCGCAGCCAGGGACCCGGGGTCGCGCGCCAAGATCGCGGTCAAATCCAACGATCAGCGGATCGATCCGATCGGAACTTGCGTGGGCATGCGCGGTTCACGCGTTCAGGCCGTAACGGGCGAACTTGCCGGCGAGCGCGTCGACATCATTCTCTGGTCGGAGGATCCGGCGACTTTCGTGATCAATGCGCTGGCTCCCGCCGAAATCAGCGGCGTGGTCGTGGACGAAGAAGCGCACAGCATGGACATCGTCGTCGAGGACGATCAGCTTGCCCAGGCGATCGGGCGAAGCGGCCAGAATGTGAGGCTTGCTACGGAACTGACAGGATGGCAGATCAATCTCATGACGGTCGAGGAGTCCGACAGGAAGAACCAGGAGGAATTTCTGGAGATCAGGGGGCTGTTCATGGAAAAGCTGGATGTCGACGAAGAAGTCGCCGACATCCTGGTCCAGGAAGGATTCAGCACGCTCGAGGAAGTGGCTTATGTGCCGCTCAACGAAATGCTCGAGATCGATTCTTTCGACGAGGATACGGTCAACGCTCTCAGGAGTCGGGCAAGAAATGCCTTGCTGACGGAAGCGATTGCGAGCGAGGAAAAGGTCGAGCATGCTGCCGACGATCTCCTTTCGCTCGATGGCATGGACGAGCAGACTGCCAAGCTGCTGGCTGCAAAAGGCATTTCGACCCGCGATGATCTCGCGGATCTTGCAGTGGACGACCTGGTCGAGTTGACCGAAATGGATGAGGGGCGGGCGGCCCAGTTGATCATGGCAGCGCGTGCGCCGTGGTTTGAATGAGGTGTAAGGGAAATCAATGGGACAGATGAATGTGGAGCAATTTGCCGCTGAACTGGGCGTGCCCGGTGCGCAGCTGCTTGAGCAGCTGCGGGCGGCTGGTGTGGACAAGCAGAAGCTCTCCGATGGCGTGAGCGAGCAGGATAAAACCAGGCTGCTTGATTATTTGCGGCGCGCTCACGGCACTGGCGAAGGCCAGAACAAGATCACCCTGACCCGTCGCCAGACGTCCGAGATCAGGAAAGCGGATAGCAGCGGGAAATCGCGAACCATTCAGGTCGAAGTCAGGAAGAAGCGCGTATTCGTCAAGCGCGAGGAAGCGCCGGCTCAGGAGGAGGCCCCTGTCAAGGTCGAGGCCCCTGTCGAGGTCGAGGCGCCCGAGCCCGTCCCGGCTCCGGTAGTCGAGATGGCTGTCACGGGAGTGCTCGACGAAGAGCAGCTTCTGCTGCGTCAGGCAGAGGCGGCAAAGAACGCTGAGCTTGCGGCGCGCCAGGCGGCCGAATACCGCGAGAAGGAGGAAAGAAGGCTGCAGAAGCGGGAGCAGGCGGAAGCCAAGCCTGCCGAGGAAGCCAAGGTCGAGGGTACGCTCCACAAGCCTGCCGCCACCGAAGACAAGGGCGAGAAGAAGGGCGCCAAGAAGACTGCAAAGCCGGTTTGGAAAGATGAAGGCGTCAAGAAGGGCGGGCTGAAGGTGCGGGGCGATCTGGGCACTTCGCAGGGCTGGCGCGGCGGGAAAAAGGAGCACAAGAATCATCGCAAGGAAGAGCATGCCTTTTCCATGCCGACCGAGCCGATCGTGCGTGAAGTGCTGGTTCCCGAAACCATCAGCGTCGCGGCCCTCGCCCAGAAAATGAACGTGAAGGCAGCCGAAGTCATCAAGGCTCTGATGAAGCTCGGCAGCATGGTGACCATCAATCAGGTGCTCGACCAGGATACCGCGATGGTCGCGGTGGAAGAACTGGGGCATATCGCAAAACCGGCCAAGCTCGACGAGCCGGATGCCTACCTGACCGAATCCCAGCAGTCGCACGAGGCCGAGCTTGAGCCGCGCGCGCCCGTGGTAACCGTAATGGGCCACGTGGACCACGGCAAGACCTCCCTGCTCGACTACATCCGCAGGAGTCGCGTTGCAAGCGGCGAAGCGGGCGGCATCACCCAGCATATCGGCGCCTATCATGTCGAAACGCCCAAGGGGATGATCACTTTTCTGGATACGCCTGGACACGAAGCCTTCACGGCTATGCGTGCGCGCGGTTCTAAAGCCACGGACGTGGTCGTTCTGGTGGTCGGGGCGGACGACGGCGTGATGCCGCAGACCATCGAGGCGATTCATCATGCCAAGGCGGCCAACGTGCCGATCGTCGTTGCCGTCAACAAGATCGACAAGCCGGAGGCGAATCCTGAGCGCGTCAGGCAGGAACTCGTCGCCCAGGGCGTGGTGCCCGAAGACTGGGGCGGCGACACCATGTTCGTCGAGGTTTCCGCAAAGACCGGAAAAGGCGTGGACGACCTTCTGGACAGCGTCCTGCTTCAATCCGAAGTGCTGGAGTTGAAGGCCGCCAAGAATATCCCCGCAAAGGGCATCGTGATCGAAGCGCGAATGGACAAGGGCAAGGGGCCTGTCGCGACGATTCTGGTTCAGTCCGGCACCTTGAAGCGCGGCGACGTTCTGCTTTCGGGGGCGGTTTACGGGCGCGTGCGCGCCATGCTAGACGAAAACGGCAAGGCCATTCAGGAAGCCGGTCCTTCCATCCCGGTCGAGATCCAGGGGCTTTCGGATGTGCCTGCGGCAGGGGCGGACGCGATGGTCCTGGTCGACGAGCGCAAGGCGCGCGAGATCGCGCTTTTCAGGCAGGGAAAATTCAGGGACGTCAAGCTCGCCAAGCAGCAGGCTTCCAAGCTCGAAAACATGTTCGACCAGATGGCGGAAGACGCGGTCAAGTCGCTGCGCATCATCGTCAAGGCGGACGTGCAGGGCTCTGCCGAGGCGCTGGCCTATTCTCTCGAAAAGCTTTCCACTGACGAAGTCAAGGTCAACATCATCCACAACGGGGTGGGCGCGATTACCGAATCCGACGTCAATCTTGCCCTGGCATCGAATGCAGTGGTGCTGGGATTCAACGTCAGGGCCGACGTTACGGCGAGAAAGCTGATTGCATCCGCAGGCGTGGACGTGCGCTATTACACCATCATTTACGAGGCGGTGGACGAAGTCAGGGCTGCGCTCTCCGGCATGCTCGCCCCCGAGCGCAAGGAAAGCGTCATCGGGCTCGTCGAAATCAGGCAGGTTTTCAGGATATCGAAAGTCGGCGCGGTGGCCGGGTGCTATGTGCTGGAGGGCACCGTCAAGCGCGGTTCCATGGTTCGCGTGCTGAGGGCCGATGTCGTCATCCACAGCGGAGAGCTCGATTCGCTGAAGCGCTTCAAGGACGACGTCAAGGAAGTGAAAGCCGGCTTCGAATGCGGCCTTTCCCTCAAGAACTACAATGACATCGAAGTCGGCGACAAGCTCGAGGTTTACGAGATCGTCGAGATTGCGCGCACCCTCTGATGGGCAAGGATTCCGCCAGGGTAGAGCGCATCGCACAGCAGATCCAGCGTGACCTCGCCGAGCTGCTGAGGACCGAAGTCAGGGATCCGCGTATAGGCATGGTGACGCTCACCGGTGTGGAAGTGAGCCGCGATTATTCGCATGCGAAAGTGTATTACACGGTTCTGGGAACCGAAAAGGACCGCGGCGAAATTGCCGAGGGCCTGCAGCGCGCATCGGGGTTCCTGCACAGCCAGCTTTTTCACAGGCTGAAATTGCGCGTCGTGCCCCAGCTTCATTTCGAGTATGACGCCTCCGTCGAGCGAGGCGCCTATCTTTCCCGACTGATCGACGAGGCTGTCGGAGGCGGATCGTAATTCGATGAGGCGCCGCATCGACGGGGTGCTCCTGCTCGACAAGCCGCTCGAGGTGAGTTCGAACGGGGCGCTGCAAATGGCCAAGAGACTGTTTTGCGCCGCCAAGGCGGGGCATACCGGGACGCTCGATCCGCTGGCTTCGGGCCTGCTGCCGATCTGTTTCGGAGAGGCGACGAAATTCTCGGCCATGATGCTCGATGCGGACAAGACTTATCGCGCTGTCCTGAAGCTGGGACAGACGACCGCCACCGGCGATGCCGAAGGCGAAATCCTGGAGCGGCGGGATGTCGCTCTCGATGCGCAGCAGGTCGAAGCGGCACTGGAGCAGTTCAGGGGGGAAATCAGGCAGATTCCTCCCATGCACAGCGCCCTGAAGCACAAGGGCAAGCCGCTTTATGCCTATATCCGGGCAGGGGTGGAAATCGCGCGCCAGGAAAGGTGCGTCACGATACACGATATCGTGATGGACAGCTTTTCAGGCGACGAGCTGCATCTGACCGTCAGATGCAGCAAGGGAACCTATGTCAGGGTGCTCGCCGAGGATATCGGGAAAGCGCTCGGCTGCGGCGCCCATCTGAAAGGGCTGGTCAGGACGGGGATAGGGCCTTTCGATCTCGGGGAGGCTTTCACCCTGGACGAAGTCGGGAAGCGGGAGGATCGCGATGCCTTGCTGCTTCCGTGCGATGTCCTGCTTAAGCAATTCGAAAAGCTGGTCGTCGGGGAGGAGGCTGCGCAATTCCTGACGAGCGGAAGATCGGTAGAGGTTCCTGCCGGGCAGGGGGTCTACAGGCTGTACGATGTCGGGAATCGGTTCCTGGGTCTCGTGGAGGCGGGGGAAGACGGGAAAATCAGGCCGAAACGCATGATGTCGGGGGATTTTCAGGCAATTTATGCTTGAGGAATGCGCCTTTTAAAAGGTAAAATACGAAACTTTATTTTGGAGAAGCGGCAATGTCTATCAGCACCGTGCAAAAAGCACAGATCGTCAAGGATTACCAGCGGGCAGGGAGCGACACGGGTTCGCCCGAAGTTCAGGTCGCGCTGCTCACGGCCAGGATCAATTACCTGACCGAGCATTTCAAGACCCACATCAAGGATCATCATTCGCGCAGGGGTCTGTTGCGCCTCGTGAGCCGCCGCAGGAAGCTCCTGGATTATCTCAAGAGCGTCAATGCGGACAGCTACAAGACCCTGATCGAGCGTCTCGGCCTGCGCAAGTAACTTTTTAAAAGGATAGCACCTTGAATCATTACAAAAAAACTGTAGCTTATGGCCGCCACCAGCTGACGCTCGAAACCGGAGAGATCGCAAGGCAGGCACATGGGGCAGTGATGGTCACCATGGACGACACCGTGGTTCTGGCGACCGTCGTTGGGTCGAAATCGGTCAAGCCCGGCCAGGATTTTCTGCCGCTAACCGTCGACTACATGGAAAAGACCTATGCTGCGGGTAAGATTCCAGGGGGCTATTTCAAGCGCGAGGGCAGACCGACCGAGAAGGAAACGCTGACTTCCCGCCTCATAGACAGGCCGATCCGCCCCCTCTTTCCTGAAGGCTTCTACAACGAAGTCCAGGTGGTGGCGACCGTGATGTCTTCCAATCCCGAAGTGGATGCCGATATCCTGGCGATGATAGGCACTTCCGCTGCGCTCGCCATATCCGGCATTCCCTTCAACGGCCCGATCGGGGCGGCGAGGGTCGGTTATATCGGCGGACAGTACGTGCTCAATCCCACCCTTTCCGAACTCAACGATTCCGAGCTCAACCTCGTGGTCGCCGGGACGGAATCCGCTGTGCTGATGGTCGAATCAGAAGCGCTGCAGCTTTCCGAGGAGGTGATGCTCGATGCGGTGATGTACGGCCATAGCCAGATGCAGGCGGTGATCGCGGCGATCAACGAGATGAGCGAAGCGGTCGGCGCGGAGCCCTGGGACTGGAATCCGCCGGAAAAGGACGGGGCGTTGATTGCCGAAATCGCCGCCAAGGCCGAGAAAGCCCTGCGGGAAGCCTATGCGGTCAAGCAGAAGCAGGCGAGAAGCGAAAAGATCGGGGCGATCAGAGACGAAGTGCTCGCAGCCCTCAATCCCGACTCCGACGCCGACCGCGGACAGACTATCAAGACCCTGTTCAGCGACCTCGAGGCGAAGATCGTCCGCGACCAGATTCTGAATGGCGAGCCGAGGATCGACGGGCGCGATACCCGAACCGTCAGGCCCATCACCATCAGGACTTCCGTGCTGCCGCGCACGCACGGTTCCGCCCTCTTCACCCGCGGAGAAACCCAGGCGCTCGTCGTGGCGACGCTGGGAACCGAGCGGGATTCTCAGGTGATCGAAGCGCTCCAGGGCGAAGTCACGGAACGCTTCATGCTGCATTACAACATGCCGCCCTACGCGACCGGGGAAACCGGGCGCGTCGGATCTCCCAAGCGCCGCGAAATCGGCCACGGGCGCCTTGCCAAGCGCGCGCTGGCTGCCGTGCTGCCCAAGCAGGATGAATTCGGCTATTCGATCAGGATCGTTTCCGAAATCACCGAATCGAACGGCTCCAGCTCCATGGCGTCGGTTTGCGGCGGGTGCCTGTCGCTCATGGATGCAGGCGTGCCGCTCAAGGCCCATGTCGCCGGAATCGCGATGGGACTCATCAAGGAAGGCAACCGCTTTGCCGTTCTGACTGACATCCTGGGCGACGAGGATCATCTCGGCGACATGGATTTCAAGGTGGCCGGATCCGAAAACGGCATCACCGCGCTGCAGATGGACATCAAGATCACCGGCATCACCCGCGAGATCATGAAGGCCGCGCTTTCCCAGGCAAAGGAAGGCCGCCTGCACATTCTCGGGATCATGAAATCCGCTCTGGGCGGAACGCGTGAGCAGATGTCGATTCATGCGCCGCGCATGATCAAGATCAAGATCAATCCGGAGAAGATCCGCGACGTGATCGGCAAGGGCGGTTCGGTGATCCGCGCTTTGACGGAAGAGACCGGAACCCAGATCGACATTGCCGAGGACGGCACGGTGACGATCGCCTGCGTTTCCGCGCAGGGCGGCGAGCTCGCCAAGAAGCGCATCGAGGACATCACGGCCGACGTCGAAGTCGGCCGGGTCTACGACGGCGTGGTGCAGAAGCTGCTCGACTTCGGCGCAATCGTCGCAGTCCTGCCCGGCAAGGACGGGTTGCTGCACATTTCGCAGATCGCGCACGAGCGGGTGAATGCCGTATCCGACCACCTCAAGGAAGGTCAGCAGGTCAAGGTCAAGGTGCTGGAAGCCGACGAGAAGGGCCGGTTGCGCCTTTCGATGAAGGCGATACTGCCGGAGCCTCCCAGGGAAGAGCACAAACCTGAACCAGTCGCCGAATAAAAGAACCCGGGGAAACCCGGGTTTTTTGTCATGATCCAGACCAGAAAACTCTCCCTTTACCGGGGAAGCAACCCGCTGCTGCTGGACGTGGATCTGGTCATCCACGACGGCCAGAAAATCGGCATCACCGGAGCCAACGGCTGCGGCAAGTCGAGCTTCTTCGCCCTGCTCAAGGGCGAACTTCACCCCGATTCCGGGGAATTCGAGATTCCGAAATCCGCAGTCATCGCCCATGTCGAGCAGGAAGTGGCGGCATCCGGCAGGCCTGCGATCGAATACGTGATCGACGGCGATGCCGAATTGCGCAGGGTGGAGCGCGAGATGGAAGCGAATCCGGACGGGGAGCATTATGCCCATGCCATTGCCCGCTTCGAGGAGCTGGGCGGCTACGGCGCGAAGGCGAAGGCCGCGCGCCTGATGCACGGCCTGGGCTTCGATGATGTGCAGATTTCGATGCCTGTCGCCGATTTTTCCGGCGGATGGCGCATGCGGCTCAATCTCGCGAGAGCGCTGATGTGCCGCTCCGACATACTGCTTCTCGACGAGCCGACCAACCATCTCGATCTCGAAGCGGTTCTCTGGCTGGAGTCATGGCTCTCGGGCTACCAGGGGACGCTGCTCCTGATTTCCCACGACAGGGATTTTCTGGACGGCACGGTGGGCTTCATCTGCCATATCGAGAACAGAAGCATGAGGCTCTACACCGGCAATTACGGCGATTTCGAGCGGCAGCGCGCCGCAGGTATCGCACAGCAGCAGGCCGCATTCGAGAAGCAGCAAAGGGAGGTCGCACACCTTCAATCCTATATCGACCGCTTCAGGGCGAAGGCCACGAAGTCCAGGCAGGCCCAGAGCAGGATCAAGGCGCTGGAGCGCATGGAACTGATTTCTGCGGCGCATGTCGATTCCCCCTTCGCCTTCTCGTTCGAGCAGCCGCAGCAGGCTTCCAATCCTCTTTTGAAGCTCGAAAAGGCCTCCGCCGGCTATCCCGGAAAAACCATTCTGGACGATATTTCGCTTTCCATCGAATCGGGCAGCAGGATAGGGCTCATCGGATCGAACGGCGCGGGCAAATCCACCCTGATCAAGCTGATCGCAGGGGAAATCCGACCGCTCTCCGGCGAAAGGATCGAAGGCAGGGGGCTCGCGATCGGCTATTTCTCCCAGCATCAGCTGGAGAGCCTGAGACTCGACGAGAGCCCTTTCGAGCACCTTCGGCGGCTTGACGAGGCTGCGCGCGAGCAGGACATCCGGGATTATCTGGGCGGCTTCGGCTTTCATGGGGACGCCGTATTTGCTCCCGTGGTCAATTTTTCAGGGGGAGAGAAGGCGCGCCTTGTCCTTGCGCTAATCATCAGGGGTCGTCCCAACCTGCTGCTTCTGGACGAGCCGACCAACCATCTCGACCTGGAAATGCGGCATGCATTGACGCTTGCGCTCCAGGATTACGAGGGCGCGATCGTCGTGGTCTCGCACGACAGGCATCTCGTCAGGACCGTGGCGGATGCGCTGATCCTTGTGGAAGGCGGGAAGGCGTCCGCTTTCGAGGGGGACGTCGAGGATTACGGGAAGCGCATCCTGCAGGCGCCTGCCGAAATCAGGCCGGCCAGGGAAAACCGCAAG
>Ga0315298_1004402_pt1 | contig 21094 bp, 26 predicted proteins | sample WHS_1_MG_FD_203077 | JGI IMG/M metagenome (GOLD analysis project Ga0315298, IMG submission 203077) | Extremophilic microbial mat communities from Washburn Hot Springs, YNP, Wyoming, USA - WHS_1_MG | ecosystem: Environmental > Aquatic > Thermal springs > Hot (42-90C) | place: USA: Wyoming...
GTTAACGAGGAGGAGGTTAATGCGACATTGCTTAATGTTTCAGATGTGGAAAATGCTTACTTGTACATCGAATATTCTGGTAACTGTTCAATTAAGGTAGTTTATTTGGAGTTGCTTGATTTGTACTATCAGCTGCTTGACGAGTTTCATGGCTTAAATGCCACTAATAATGCGCTTGTGAAAGAATTCAACTCGTTAAATGAAACACTTCATAATCTTCTGAAGAATTATGGTGAACTCCAAAACTGTCTCGAGAATCTAAACAGCATGCTTGCCGCATTAAACAAGACGCTTCATAATTTCTTAAACGATTATGGTGATTTTCAAAAAGAATTTTCTGACATGAGCATGTCGTATCAAAAGGAAGTGCAGAATTTTAAAAGTTTAACATATATTTTTGCTGCGGTGACAGCCGTTTTTATTATGATAACAATTTATTTATCTAAGATAGCGCACGAGAAACAAAGACGGATCATTGAAAGTTAGCGTATGCAGGGACTCATTGATCGAGGTTTAAGCTGCGAAAATTTATTCAAGCAAAGAAACGGATAAAAGGCCTAACTTGGCTTTTTCTTTGCGGCGGCCGTAGTCTAGCCTGGTAGGACTTCGGCCTCCCGAGCCGGCGACCCGGGTTCAAATCCCGGCGGCCGCACCATAGTTTGGATAAAACATCGGCACTTTTACTTGCGCTTCCTAAACAGCTTGACGCCGTCGAATTCGCAAACATACTCGAAGCCCGCCTCTATAAGTTCTGAGGCTTGTTCAACAGTTTTAGCCGCTTTGCAGATGTATTCCTCATCGCCTTCAACGTTAATCAGCTGTGTGTATATGAGTGTGTTCTTTATATCTTTATGTCCGAGCATCTGCATTACGTGAAGTATGTCTTTCGTCCTGTGATATTCCATTGTCGCCTTCCAATGTCGTAGGGTGTGGAAGCTTATCCTAAGCAGCCTTGGGTTTCCAAGGTTGTAGGCTATCCTTTTCCTATGTCTCTCGAAAGTTTTTGCTAAGTCCTTAAGCCTTTTGTAGTTGCCAAACACCGTTTCACTTTTTCTCGGCAAGCCCTCAAGCATTCCAATTAGTTTGCCTGACATCCTGAAAACTCTTGGGTTGCTGCCCTTCTCAGGGGTTATCCTTAAAGTTTTTCCCTCGAAGTCTATGTCAGTCCATTTTAAGTTGAATATTTCCCCAGCCCTTGCGCCCGTTTCTTTTGCTATTTGTAGGAAGGTTGCAATCGTTTTGTTGTTGCATCCCGCTATTAGGTCGTCTATCTCCCTTTCAAGCGGTATGAAAGGCATCTTCCTTGCTGGTTTGAAAGTTGGCTTTTCCCATTTTATTCCCATGTATTTCGCAAATAAGTCATAGGCGTAAGCTGTCGTCTCCTTCCCTGAATCGCTCCAAGGCTGCGTTGCCAAAATTTCTTTGACGCTTTCAGGGTCGAAGAGGTTTGCACCAAGCTTAACGAGCCTCCTAAGCCTTGAACTCTTGCCTTTTATTGTTGTATCCTTATAGCCCTGCTTCTTCATCCACCACAAGAACTCGATTAGTTTGGCACTCATGTTTAGCTGTGTTGTTTCTGTGGCCCCCGCAGCCTTTTCGTTTAAGGCTTTTCCCTCAGCTAATGGCAAGGGTCTCTCGCTCCAATAAGCTGCTGCGCGGTTTTGCTTTTCAGCCTTGCTTAACGCCTTATCGTTTAGTCTTCTGGATGAAAATCTAAATCCGCATTCTCTACAGATATATCGTTGAACATCGCCTTTCAGCGTGTATCTTAACCCATCCTTCCAAACGTTCATGCTTCCGCAATGTGGGCAATGAACTGATTCCTGCCCAGTCAGACTAAACAGACCCCACACAAGAGTTTAATATTCCCCGTTACGCTACCGCCATAATGGTTTGAAAGAAAATGGGAATGGAATGGAAGTGCGGCCACCGTGGGAGTTACTCCTTTAGTGCTTCCAGAAGCGCCTTTTTCTGTTCAGCCGGCAAACCCTTAATCTTCTCTAAGATTTCGCCTTCAATGCTGTCCGGCTGGGTCGGCTGGTCTAACTGCAATTTCTGTTGAGGCTCAATGTAGGGCACGCCGAGTAGCACTTCCTTGTCTTCGCCGCGGACAACTTGAGGCATCTTTTTAATTTTCACTTTTTTGCCTTTCCAAAGGGCTGAGTCTTCGCCGAAACTGTCTACGCAGCGGTCCCATGTTGTAGTGTTCATGCCCCAAGTGTACAAGTCGCCTGTGCGGACAAGCCTCACGATGGCGTAGCCGCGCATACGCCCAAACTTAGACTCTTCAGCACTCCGCACATAAGGCTCCTCCACAATCTCCACCAGGTCGTCTTGCTGGACATGATGGGGCTTAAGGAAAGGCGGCTTCCCCATTCTAGGCAACTTACCCACACTCAATCACCTCCTCCCCCGGGTACAAGGGGCTTTGTTTTGTCACGTCGACGTGACCTTAAACGCCTAGGCTCGGGCTTAAGGCGGAAAGGCTTAACATCCCGCAACAACTGCTCCTCAATCTCAGCAATCTCACGGGCTATTTGCTCACGCCTAGCAGCAATCCTGCGGAAAACACGTTCCTCCTTAGGCGAAAGCGCCTTCAAGGGCACCTGACCATCCCGCACCAAACCAACATGCCTACCAGGCTCACGCAAAGTCCGCTGAACATAACCCGGCAAATATGAGCCGCTTCTCAACATGGCATTGCAAACACGCCTATGCTCCGCCTCTTCATGCAACAACATGCCAAGCCTAGCCCTAAGCCTAAGCTCCTCCACATTACAATTACCCAGAAAACTTTGAACAGCCAAATTGACAATTTTATTAAATGGAACATTATGCTCCCTACAAAACCGCTTAACCAAAGGCAACAAATCACGCCAAAACCAAACACTCCTAACACTCATTACGGCTACACCTTCCGCTTCATGTTAAACATGCTATGTTTTTACTGTGCCAAACAGGGCTTGCTGCGTGGCGTTTTCGCCGAAAAAAGCCAGATTCAGCCTTAAACATAGACATGCTATGAAGTGTAACAGCAGATGAAGTTGTTGCCATAGAAATCACCATGAGTGGTGTCGGCTGTGTTGCTGGATGGTTTGTCGGAGCCGTGCGGTTTCGTCGGCGAGTAAGCATAGTATGCATTGCTGTTTAGTCTCTTTGCTTGTCTTGCAGGAGTTTTGTTCTGGGCAGTTTTGGCAGAAGATTTTTTCGAAAAGTTTTAATGGCGGAGTTGGATGGTTCATTCTTTGGGGTTTTGGGGCTTGGACTATGGCTTTCGCCATGGCTCAGGCCTCCTTCTTCAATTTTTTCCAGAAAAATCCAAAGGCTATGATGCCTTTGACGGCGTACCACTGTTCTCCCCGCAGCGAATTTTTACGCGGCCTCATTTTACCGTCTCCTTTGTGATGGGTTCTAGGATGATGCGTTTTTGGCCATCAAGTTTGATGATGAAAAAGTCGGTATTTCGCTCGCCAAGTTTTTGCCTTAGTTTCTTTGGGATTACGACGACTTTGCTGGAGTCCGTGCGGTATGCTTTGGCTGTTGTAATTATTTTTTCCGTCATTCTTAAACCTCTATTATAGATAAAATATATAAGGGCCCTTTACTTCCTTTTTTAGGACCATAAAGGGAATAAAAAGTGCCAAAGGATGAAAAGAAAAGGAACAAAATTAAAAGTGTTAAGAAGGGTGAAGCGGAAGACCTTATCTTAAGTGCTTTAAACGAGGGGAAAACTAGGAGACAAGAAATTATCCTCTTTATCAAGGATAAAGGGAAAGACCTACAATCACGAACTTTTTCTAAAATAATAAAACGGTTAATAGAAAAAGGGATTGTGCGAAGGCTAGGTAGAGGACATTACTTGTTAGCTTGGGACATATCTGTTGAAGAAGCTGTAAAGAGCATAGAACAAGCCTTCCAATGGTTTGTGTCCCATGGATATGACACGGTTGCTTTAAACGATATATCTTTGCAGTCCGGAGTTCCTGCTGTTTGGAAACATAAAATTGGCGATGGTGAAGTAACATTTAATGACATAGTTTGGGGGCTTTCAAGGAAATACAAGATAAAGATAGGTTCTGAGAAAGGCACAAGGCCAGTTATCTAAGCATGCGCGATAATTAAACCTAAACGCTCAATACTCCCATAAGCTTTTTTGGAACATTGACAATCTTTAGTTTTATAATACAACTTAGAGTGTTAGTCTACATAAGATGGCGCGCATCCCCAACCAATTTAACTTTCATAGAGTTATGCCTTTGCCCTAGTTAAACTGATTAGCCCATGGATTTTTGGCATTTACATGTCTTAAACTAACTTCTGCCAAGAAGCCAAATTAAGAACAAAAATAGTTTTAATGCTAGTCCAAAATTCGGCGCATAGAGTGGACCTTTTTTACATGTAGAAAAATTGTGCATGATTGGATGCATGTTTGGTCTTACATGCTTTGGCATCCTGTCAAGTTCAATGTGCGCCCTTGCATACTCTCCCCCAACCGAACCCCAAATTTTTTGAGCTAGTCTAATTCCTATCTCGTTGTGGAGACTATGATGTGCCAACCTATATCCTCCAACGGTTGGCGCATCCAAAAATCTATCGATTTTCTCAGCTGTTAACCTGTCTATTTTCATCCCCTTGATTTGTGTAGCGTACTTAAAATGCACTTCCCAACTTGGCATTGATACCAAAATATATTTAGCGTCTAATATTTATTCATTTGGAAACTTAAGCGCGAACGAGATGTTTACCTTTCAACTGCGCTCATGAGAGACTGCTAAACTTTTAAAATAGCGCCCCTGGAAACTTATGCGGCCAGGAAAATGCCCATAGTTTGGCTTGTGGCTCGGTGTGAACTCTTGCAGAATTAGTAAAATTTTGAAATTCTGGTTTGGTTGAAAAGGTTTTTGAAACTGTCTAAAATTTTGTATTGTTGATGAGGAAGCTTCGAAGACCAAGTTTAGGCCCGATAATCGCAGACGCTCTGAAACAAATTGATAAAGCGTTAAAGGAGTCCCTAAAAAACGACCTGTGGAGCCAATTTCCAAATATTGACGATTATTCGGATGAAGAGTTGGAGCGTAAGGCTTTATGGAAAATCATTAAAAGAAAAAGGAAGCTAGGCCCCGAAGAACTGCTTAAAATTTTTACGCTTAAGAAAGAGGGGAAGTCGAGCAGAGAAATCGCCAAAGAGCTTGGCTGTTCCCATACAGCCGTTAATCGCGGTTATGATAGGACCCAAACAGTTTTCCGTGAGGAAGGATTATTAGAGTAGGTTTTACATGAGCGCGTGATACACAAAACCTACCACCTATTGCGCATAAAGTCCTTTCCCAACTCCCTTAATAGTCGGCGGCAGTGTCAGCTTTTATGGAGTTTACTTATACCGTAAAAAGAGGGCATAGTTTGGACACCATCATCATCTACCAGACTAGTATCAATTCAAAGTAAATTATCATCGTAAAAGTTTAAAAAATAACCATGTTAATGAACCGATAACGTAGATGTGTACGTAAATCAAAAAGTAAAACATTATACTGCTCAGATTAGGGTACATGGTGAAAGCGAGTGCGGCTACTAATCCTGAAAGCCCAATTATCTGGAGGCTTTTATCCTTCCTTCTTGAACCATACACATAATAGAAACAGAAATACGTTAGGAAAGGGAAGGTAACGAGAAACGGTGGAAAACCGGGAGGCACGGTCGGCATATATTTTCACCATATATAATTTTTCCAGTTTTGCTTTTATTCGTTGCTGGTTTGAATTCTAATTGTTTCAAGGTCTATGAGACAACGTATGACTGTTAGAATGGTGCTTCTTCAAGTCTTCCTCTATTGACTTATTTAATTTGATTATTTCTTCAAGTCTTCTTCTGACAGCGTCTTTAACAAACTCCGAAACCGACGCATATCCATACTTCCCAGCATCAACTATCCTCTCAACCTCTAAATACAGCTCTTCTGGAAGCCCAATCATTCGGTACTTTTTTCTAGGCAAATCAACCCGCTAATGGCATATGAAAGGTCATCTTTAACGAATTTTTTATATACCGATTAATGACCAGTTTATAATAGTACTCTGGGACACGTTTGAAGGAGCTTAGTATCCATAAATCAGCGTTGCTCTTAATATTGGCATGCCTTTTCTTAATTGGCTTATTGGCACCTATTGCAAATATGTATTCAATCACAGGTCAAACCTCGCAAGAAGGTTTTAATGAGAATAAGGCTTTGAGCTTCATTGTTTCCATGCTTACAAATTATAGTGCCGATAAATGGCTCTGCAAAGAACATAGCAAATCAACAATGTATTGGATTTACAACGATAATGTGCTTGCATTTCAAATTCTTCATAATATAGGGAATGAAACTGGAAACTTAACGCTAATAGAAACTGCAAAGAAAATCAATCACACAATCGAAGGGGAATACAAGCTCTCAATTTTAGATGGAAACGACCGCATTGAAGTTATGTTCCACAATCAAACCATCACTTTCCCGCCTTACAGCGGCACTGGATACTATTATTCACCTATAATTGAAAGTGACATGCAGTTTGGCGCAAACCTCGTTAGGAACCCCAGCGTAGAGTACGGTGACCCATACCCAGACCATTGGTATTTTTCAAGCTGGTGTAATAGGACATGCTGGACAAATGAACAGAGCCGAACCGGAAAAAAGAGCATTAAGATAACGGCGAACTCCTCAACTGACGATTGGAGGTCAGAAGTATTCAACGTTTCAGCATCCAAAAACTACGTGTTCAGCTGTTACGTGAAGGGAACGGTGATAAGCGGAGAATGGTTTTTAACATTAAGGTGGTTTAAAGACTTTCAGCCCATCCATGAAAACTTCATTTTCGAAAACAACACTACAATAGGGGCTGGAAACTATACAAGTTGGACGCAGATTATAGGCTTCAACTTCACAGCGCCACCAAACGCTGTTGCAGCAGACATACTCCTCAGAACGTTCAACGGAACTGGAACACTATATGCGGACGATTTTGAAGTTAAAGAAATAGTTAACGCTGGAACATACATTGTGAGAAATGATGTTAAGCATGTTCAAATCCCAGACTGGCAAGACTACGCGGATTTGCTGCTTTTCGGCGTATTAGACAGATACCGGAGAAACAACTCAACCTATCTGGAATGGTTTAATAATGCTACCAAGATGTTTGACGGAACAGGTTTAAGGGACAAGGCATTTAATAAAACTGGAAAGTATGAAACCTATAAGCTGGCGCTCTTAATAATAACCGCCATCACTATAAATAAGACGCAACAAATAACGATGCCGCAAAACCTCACGCAAATAATTCAAAACAGACAGCAGATTTTTGGAAAGCTGCAGAGGCAGAATGGCGGAGTAGCCACACACTATTTAGATGGCTTCATTCCAGACCCAAACGCCACGGAAAACGTTGAAACAACATGCCTCGCCATTTACGCCTGTTTGCAAAACACAGAAATTCCAATTAGATATGTTCCCGAGTTCCCATCATGGCTGCCAGTGTTCACGCTTATTGCTGCAACAATAACATTAATTGCTTTGAAACATCGTAATAGAAAAGATAGAAAAGCAATAAAGCATTCACAATCTCCGGAGGAATTTAATGTTGGAAAAAGTTAATGAAGCATTCAAAAATTTAAGACAGGGTTTTAAATTTTCGCTTATTACCAATGTTCTCATCTTCTTATATTCAATTCTTTGTTTGAAAGACTTTTTACTATATCTTTTATTTCCTTTTGGGCTGCCTCTCCTTCTACTATTATTCACATGGGCGTATAGTTTAATCAAGCGACATTCAGGATGGAGCTTACTAGGTCAAAATAGCATAGCTAAAGCCCTAAGTTGGGGAGGAGTAACCATTTTCATATTCATTTTCCCGCTTACAACCTTGTGGATTTATGTGATTCTTTACTATCTTGACGCTTCCCCCTTTTCCACGGTCTTAATCAATACAATCATAATGCTTCTTCCACCTGTGGCATGGGGAATTTACACATGGATGGAAAACCGCGGATTTAAAACGTTAAAGCAAAAATATAATGTAAACTTAACATCAGCTCAAGTTTGCAACTTAACAGGAATAATAATCTATTATTCCACCTACATTGTTCTTTATCTGCTTTCCTATTTCCACATTTATTTTAACTTTATTCCCTACTTTTATGCTCCAATCTCACCATACCTTATAATATCCTTCCTTTTTGCTTCTCCCCTCCTCATAACCTCCTGCGTCTTTACTATAATGAAATTAAGAGCTGAGATTATTAGGAAGAAATAAGTCGCGCGCGCATTCCTTGCGTCTTTGAGCTTTAATTGTTTTGAGGTCTATTAGGAAACGCATAATCTTAAAAAGCACGCCGAATCTTGCTTGATTCAATTAAGAAAAGAAGATACGAAAACCTTATGGAGCGAGTGCTATAAGTCGTATATCTAATCCAAAATCATCCGGCCGGAAAAGCGATTTTAAACTGTTTCCTTATTCCTTCTTTCCCCATAAAGGTTCATCTCCCCATTTATATGCCATGATGATAAGGGAGGCAATAAAATAGGCGATTTGCAAAATCCAAATAGCATACATGCAATAGTTTCTCAAATACCATGGAACATAAGAAATGATGAAAACTGTGCTAACCCATCCCATCATAAAGATTGTTAAACCAGTCCATCCAATCTTTTCGATTCCACGAATATTCCTATTCATGCCAAAATTCCATACAAAAAGGGAATAGATAAGAAATGGAAGACACCAAAAAGGGTAATAAAATATATAAAGTTCCCAAAAAGCGGTTACTGATGCCATCTTAACCTCCCACTATAAGTAATTTATTTCCTCTATTTATTTTCTTTACCCACTCTAAACCTGTTCGCTCGCTCAAACTATTTTTTATTTTTATATTTGTGTTGCCATGCACGCGCGCAGGTTTGGTTATCCAAAACTAAATTATTAAAGTCAAGTGCCTTATTTCACTATTGTATGAAGTGTCGAGACTGTCGTTTCATTGACTACTTTGTTTCTGAAGGTAAATATTGGTGTCATCAAAGGAAGGACTACGTTAATCCAGATAGTAGTGTATGTGACAAGTTTAAACCTAAGATTAGAGGACCGTTGGATAAGTACATTTAAACCTTTAGGCATTATTTAAACCATTTCAAATTTGTTGAAAACCCTAAGTATACACGGTTTTACTTTAACTTGACTCTCCACTATTTGTAAAATGCTTTTCATAGTTATCCTTAAAAATAGTTGTTTGAGATGACCTTTTTATAATGTTGAAGCCTTGGAGGATAAGCCGTTTCTACTCTAACTCCAAGCTAGAAGTCCCTAATATATGGAATTTAAGTAGGAAGCACTTTAGGGTTGAAACATCAGATGGTAGGTTTATCAAGTTAAACAAGTTTCGTAATCGTCTAAATGAAAGGGAACTTAGGGATTTCTGCATAAAGTTTTCGCCATTACATGTTTACTTTTCAGTTTTGAATTGGCTTTTTCCTGAAAGGGTGGGTAAGAAGTATAAGGCAAGGTATGCCGTTCCGTTGGATGGAGAATATGTTGTTGATGTTGACAGCTACGTCTACAAAAGGCGTCATAGGCATGTCCGTGCTGGACCAGCAGCAGTATGCTACGAATGTTTAAACATAAGCAAGGCATTAACAATTCAAACATGCGAAAGTATCGAAGAATACTACTCAGACATCGCCATAGTTTTCTCTGGCAGGAGAGGCTTCCACATTCACGTGTTAGATTTCAACCTTAGAGATTGGACACGCTATAACGAAAGGAATCCTATCAAGAGCCATGAAATAGCAAGATACAAATTCAGCAAAATAATCTCTTTAGACACCTATGTCTTTGACAGAGCCCACTTCATATTGTCGGTTGACCCTATGAGAGTGATATCCGTGCCCAACAGCCTTAATGCTGAAATAGGCTTAAAATGCCTATACATTGGAAAAAGAAAAGACCTAGAGAATACTTCAATAAATGCTCTCCTTTACCATTCAAACCCCGCATTAGAGATTTACGGTTACCCTGAGCCTGCTTGGGCTGTGAAATAAACGCATAAAACATGTAGGGGAAACATAGGTAGGGTAACACCGATGACTCCCCTACAACTACCAAAACACTTTATTCTAAGGTTGAAATGGATTCCATCTATAACTTCATTGCAAAACTTGCAGTCAAAATACGCTTTTTAGGTTATTGTTTTATAATTGATGTTTGTATTTTTTAGTGGAGGCTGCTGTGTTTGGCTGGGAAGAGGCGGTTGTTGATTTTGGGTCCTTCTTTTAGGCGTAAGAGGGATAGTGGATTGTTGTCTGCTTTGGAGCGTTTTGATGGTTTGTTTTTTAGGGTTGCGCGTAAGTATTTGCGCTATGTTAGGGATGTGGATGTAGTTGTTATGGTTGATGATTTGACGCTTGTTGATGGTGATATGCCTTTACCCTATCGTGAGCCCGTGGGAAGTGAGTGGGGTGCACACACTCATAGATTTTCAAAGATTGCTTTAGAAAAGGCTAAGGAACAGAATGAAGCGTTTTTGAGGAGGAAGTTTAAGAATGGAAAATATGCGGAGGTTTATCTTGCCATGGGAAAGGCGTATGCAGAGGCATTGCCGGATTTAGCGCAATTTAACATTAAAGTCGTTTTCCCGACTTATGGGGGACCTGGGCCTAAAGCTCAAGCTTTAAAGAAGTGGATAAACGAAACTTGTAAAGAGTGATGTCTTCGTAAGCATTGTGGGCTTCACCCTGTCAGCATTGGTTCTTTTGAGAGCATCTTATAGAGCGTTTCCAACGTTAATTCTAAACCTAAAATTTTGCAGATTTCTTCATCAATAATTTTCCTGGCCGAGGGCTCTGCGAATTCTTGAGGTAAAGCTTTAAACTTTAGTTCAGATATTTTCTTGCCATCCAGTTGTTTATCATATAATTGCAGAAGGGCGTTCTTCTCTTTTTGCCCCAACTTATTAACATCGAGGACTGGCATCTCCCGTAGATATTCCTTCTTAAAATCTACCCAAGGACCTTGTGTAACCTCAGCTATAGATGACAATAAAAGGAAGCCAAATGTTGAGTTCATCCAAACTGCCAGAATCTTAGCTACTTCATCGTCCAGTTTAATGGGCCACCATACATTTGACAGAGCATCTTCGTCTAAATAAACTGCTAAAACCGTGTAAGTATTTAGTCTAGCCCTTTCCACAATGAGCAGTTTACCTCGCTTTTTCCATAATTCTCGAGCTTGCTCAGCATTCTTTGGTTCTAGGTATGCGTTTGGTTTTTGTGAAATCGTATTTATTAGGTTTGAATCATACCCCCAAAAAGCTTTATAAAACGAGTAAGCCTCGCCACCGCCAACCTTAAAAACTGTATGAACTTGCCGTCTATCTGGACCTATTTCAGCTCCTATTTTAGATAATGTAGTAAGCCGGATATTGTCAACTACACCTTGGTCAGGCAGGTAGACTATTCCTTTTCGCAGGAGAAGCATTACCCTATTGAGTTCCATCTGTGAGAATATGTTGTATACTCCAAAGTTGTTGTCTTCCAGCATGGCTGAATAAACTTCTCCAATCTTTTTGCCATGCAACTTAAGATGGTGCGGTGAAGCGTTGGAGTTCTCAATATCATAGAGTTTTGCGCCTTCATAAAGTTGCTTTAACTGCGAACCCAAATGAATGGACTCAAGCTCGTTGGAAGGTTTCTTCCACAAGTTAACAAAAAGAGTAAAGCCGGAGTTTTCATTGCTTTTTCTTTTTCGTGCCACAAGGAGAATTTCGCTCAAATCCGTGTTCTCACTGAAATTCCACTGATTGTTTGTCTCATAACTCGTTATTATATACTCGATATGATACTTGTCTAAAAGCATCTCCCGCACTTTCTCCCAGGAAACACCTGACAAAACCGCCCTAGGAAGCACAAGACCAATTCTTCCGCCTTCTTCCAAATACTTGTCAGCCAAGAAAACGAAAACTGCGCCAAGACCAGCCTGACCAATACCCGCGAGACCTTTCTCCTTAAGCAACTTGCTAAGAGCTCTTTGAAGCTTAACTCTCTCCTTCTTAGGCAACGAACCGAACAAAAGATTCCCGCCAACGCTCCTGGTAAAAGGTGGATTCATGATGCAAACGTGAAAATTAGGCAGTTGAATGCTCTTAACTTCTCTTTTTGAAACACCCACCATCTCTTGACCTGCTATAGTTTCGCCGTGAAGAATCATATCTTGACCTAAAATAGATGATGACAGAAAGTTAATGCTTCCTAAATATTTCTCTTCGCCAAGCCTTAAGGCGAAAAGCCTTGAACCTTTTACTGGTATTGGATTATGTAGGGAGAGCACAGTTGCGGCTAAGTGAACTGCATGATGCAAAACATCAAAACCCCATATGCCCTCTTCAATAAGATATCTGTGTAAATCATCAACTCTCAAACTTTCACTTTCAATTCTGTGTCGCGCGTCAATTTCCTTATAAATGGCTGAAAGCAGTGTCCCAGAACCGCATGCGAAGTCAACAACTCTAAAAGGCTCCCCATTATAAGTTGGAGGAATATTTCTCACATCTAAAGTTGAAGGTAGGTTAATTAAAAGTCTAGCCAGCAACCGAGCAGCAGGAATTGAAGTATAATATGTTGCATGATACTTAACCAGATTTCCTAAAAGCAACCTATGGTAAATTCTCCCGAAAAGGTCATGCCTAAGCAAAACTCTAGAAGATGCTATGTCATAAGCCAAATTAGCAAGCGCCCTTAACTGCCTATCTAATGCAGGACTTGCAGGCATATTATTCAAAATATTAAGAGCTATCTCGAGAACAGGTTCATAATCAATATTGTCGATTATATACCGCCAAGAGTTCTCAAGCTCTTTTTTTAAATTCGCAGATGAAATTAAGGTTGAAAGCGTTGGAATGTCTTTATGAAAAGCAGCTATAATTTCATGAAAAACCATAGCGTCAACAAGCAACAACCCTGCGGTTGAAACAAGCTTATGCACGTCTTCACTACTACTCATTAGATTCTTCCCCCTCCCCCTTCAACTCCAAAACTTCCCTTAAACGCTCCACATTAATTGCAGTAGAAACCTTCACGGCAAACTCATCCAAAACCTCATTCATCCTTCTAATGACAGGACCTATTATATCCTCCCTCACAACTCTACTGTAAGCACTCATCAAATATGTTAAAAGCTCATCAAAGCCTATATTCACATACTTTTCAGGCTTTGGAGCCACACCTGTCCATTTATCCAAACCAGCCCTATCAACATATGAAATAAAACCCACATTAAATCTGCCCCTTAAAAGAGCATCCCTAACGTCTAACTGGTCCGGCACAAGCTTTCTCAGCTTTACATCGGCATACTCCACCATAACACACAAATCGCAGACATTATTATCCAATCTTTCCTTACACTGCTCTACAAGCGCATCCCACATACCGGGCTTCTTTCCCTCAATAACAATCCGCACACCATTCAAATCTATAAGAACGTCAGGCTCAGGCCGACCGCCCCTTTTTCTAAGAACAACTTCACCTAAAGCCTTCAATCCCCTTTCTGCTAAAAGCTCAGCCAATACGACATTAAGATTCTCCTCTCGTAGACTCATTGGACTTCTCCCTACATGAATAAGATAGAAATACAATATCTTATAGCAATTACTCCGCGCTGTATGCGAAGCCGAAAATGCCCTAAAGTTCCAAATAAATGGATACTTATACGTGTAAAAAGAAAAAGGGAATTTTGCGGGGGATATCTCCATAAGCCAGTGTTACGGGTTCAAATCCCGGCGGCCGCACCACAAATTTTTAACGTGGACAGTGCCAATTTGGTTGTGGGGGGGTCTGTGTATGCCTATAGTTCATGTTTATGTGTGGGAGGGCTTTGGGAAGGATCGTGTTGAGACATTGATACGGGAGATAACTAGGGTTTTTGGGGGTTTAGGTGTTCCGGAAAGCGCTGTTGAAGTGGTTGTGCATAAAGTTCCTAAGACGCATTGGGGTGTTGGTGGAGAGCCTGCCTCTGAAAAGTTTAAGGACAAGCCCTAATGAGTGATTGCTGCCAGTCCGGTTATGGTGAAGGGTGCCGCCATAGTTAGGATGAAGCCCCAGGAGAAAGCTGTTAGTAGGGCATCTCGTCCGCAATAGCGCACTATTATAGGTAGTGTTGTGTCCTGTGTCCATTGCGGCGTATCATATTTTCACCAGTTTTCTGGCAGCTTTTACAAAGAGTATGCTGAAAAGTAAAGCCATTGTTAAAAGCACCGCGGCGTTTAACCCTACTTTTGGCATTACCGCTAAAAGTTCAGACTTTGAGCCTATAGAAAAACCTAGAGTAAAAATCAGCATTATAAATGATTCCAAGCGTACTTTTTCAGCGTTAAAATTTTCCTTCCCCTTAAAGAATAGCCAACCGTCATTCCCATAATCAACGGAATAACTAGTGCAGCAATATCTAAAAGACATGGCATTCTAATCGCCACCTGGCGGTAAGTGAAAGCGCCGAACAGAATTTATCCTATTCCACATTTTCATTCGCTAACACTTGCATCAAAAGACTGATGGAAAGAGCGAATTATCTCGTGGATTTTCCTTCTCGCTTCGCACACGTTTCTTGCTATTGCATCCGGCTTAAGTTCGTTTTTATATAGCGTTTTGAAGGGGAAAAACTGAGAGGCAACAAAGACTGTTTTTATGCCTAACTGTTTTGCGCCTTTAATGTCCTCTTCTGGGCTGTCTCCAACATAAAGGGCTTCTTGAGCCTCGACTCCGAGTCTTTTTAGTGCTTCCTCAAAGATTTTGGCGTGGGGCTTACGCCATCCGACAGCATCCGAAACCAGTATTACATCGAAGAAATTGTTTATCCCGACCTTTCTGAGCCCAGCATATATTACTGGAGCATATGTAAAGTTTGAAACGAGTCCTAGCTTACAGTCTCCAGACAACTCCTGCAAAGTTTGTTTTGCACACTTTCTAAGCTTAAAGGAGTTTAGATAATCTTCGAAGAAAATGTTGACGGCGATTTTTATGCGAGTGTCCTCTGGGCTTGTTTTAAACTCCAAATTGTTTAGTGCTTCTGAAATCCATATGGCATTTGTAACCTCAACAAGTTTTTGGTAGCGTATAATTCGGTATTTTTCATGGGCTTGGCTGTATGCCTCTAAAAATTCCTTTTGGCTTACTTTAAAGCCAGCGTCAACAATGGCCTTGTACAGCTTTGCTTTTGAAGCTTCTAAGTTGTAGCCCTTAACGCTTACTAACGTGCCAATGAAATCGAACATCACAGCCTTAATAGGAGACAAGGATTTTTCTCCACTTTTGAGATTTTTAATACTTTTTGCAATACTTATTTCCGTATAATAAGGTTTAGGTATATGTCCATTAATCAGAATATTGAGGGTTACGTCCTTCAGACATTATCTACACGAGAAAGCTGAAGAGTCAAGGCATAATGAGACCGTGGCTTATCTAATGTTTCTTGTTGGAACAATATTTTTGTAGAGGGTATCCTTGAAAACCTTCTCATCAGCAGCATAGTTTGGAAAAATCCTGAATGGTTCATATTTATTCCTTATTACGCCGTTTTTCACAACGCAGCTATTCTAGGTTTAGCCTTATAATTTATGGAATAAGCTATTCAAGGGATAGAGGCTGGTATATGAATGAACTCGGGAAGGCAAACTCTGTAGAGGAAATTTTGCTATCTAAAAAGCGAGTTTCAAGTGAAACAAGACAGAAACCGGCTAAGAAAACTGCAAAACAAGGTTAGAATAAAATTTTTGAGATAGTTTCCGCCAGCCTTTTGGCAAAATCCGTTTCTAACAATGCATTTATATCTCCTAATGAGTCCTCAACTTTTAGGTCAAAGGGCAACCATCCAAGAAAGTGAAAACCCATATCTGTTGCATTTTGCCTTATGAACTTGCTTTCATTTATTTTCATGTTTTCAATAACTCCTAGGACTGGCACTTTAAGCTCTGCAAGAAGTTTCAGAAGTTTTTTAACAGTTTCAAAGGCCAGCATAGAAGGCGTTGTAACTATTAGGAATTTTATGCCTTTAACAAGTCTAATTACATCTAGTGTTGCGTCGCTTATTCCTGGAGGCATATCTATTATCAGAAAGTCTAAATCTTCCCATATTGTCGTGGCGAAAAGTTCTATGAGGGCATTTGAAGCGTCCACACCCCTTAAAGGCAACGTGTTCTCTTTTGAGTAGGCAACTATTGAAACATATTTTAGACCATGAACTTGGGCTGGAATTATACCCTTTTCCTCTTTTGGTCTGACATCTTTTACGCCTAAAATAAGGTGGGTTGAAGGACCTGTGAAATCCGCGTCAAACAATCCAACCTCAAAATTTTTTCTAGCCAATATTAAGGCGAGGGTGGAGGCGACAAGGCTTTTTCCCACACCACCCTTGCCACTTGAAACAGCAATTATGTGTTTAACTCTTTCAAGTCTTTTGTTTATGATGTTCTCGCGCGGGTCTAACATTTATTTGACCCCTCGCACGCTTTCAAGCCATACGCCTCTTCCTTGGAGGATTTCAAAGTCTGGACTGCCGCACCTTGGACATTTTATGTAAGCGTGTACTGTTTCAGGGACAAAATGTATGGCTTCGGTTTTTTCCTCATCGAGCTCGTTTTTATTGAAAATCCATTTATGTCCACAAGCTCTGCATCGCAATTCGGCTTTAACAGTTTCTACAATGAACTTGGCGTTTTTCAACTTGTCCATTTTAAGCTCTGATAGGGCAAACTCTAGAATGTCGATTTCTACTTGTTGAAGCTCACCTACCTTTATCTTGACTTCCCTAACCTTCTTTAACCCTTCTTTTTCAGCAATCTGTGAAACAGAAGAAATTATCGCTTCCGCCAAAGCCCACTCGTGCATAGGAAAGCCTTTTGCAAGGCCGCATTTAAAAATATTGTAGCATAACGCATTTAACAACTTTATATGGAACGAAAAATTTTTAAAGATCCGCCTTTCCAACAAAATTTTGGTGATGGCCATGCCAAAGAAGAAGAAGGAGAAGAAAGAGGAGGAGAAGGAGGAAAAGAAGTAAGCCTCCTATGACATCTGAAAGTGCTTGGCCTTCACCGCCACAAGCTTAAATTTCATGTTTCCACTTCCTTTTTCTCAAGTGCAACGATGGGAATCGTTAAATTGCTGCATTTTATTCTGACTTTTAAGTGCACAGAATGGGTAAATTGAGTAGAGTTGCCATAATTAAGGCTTAGACCCTATAGAAACTACGGTCAAAGCGCTTGAATCACTAAAACAGGATCTAAACGCTGTTCTTTCAACTGAAAAGCCAATTCTGATAAAGCCCAACTATATTACAGCTCAGCATCCGTCAACCGGCATAACAACAGACAGCAGAGTCGTAGAGGGAGTTGTTAAATTTCTTAAAGAGCATGGAAAAAACGACATCATTATTGGTGAGGGAAGTGGATGGGCAGACACGTTTGAAGCCTTCAAAGTTGCTGGAATAGATAAAATAAGCGAAAAATGGAAAGTGAAGCTTGTAGACCTCAATAAAGATGTTTTCGTTGAGGTTTATCCGCCTAATCCACTGGCTCTTAAAAAGGTCAGAGTGGCGAAAACAGCCTTGGAAAGCGTTATAATGAGTGTCCCAAAATTAAAGGTTCATAGGCTGGCAACGGTTACTCTTGGAATAAAGAACATGATGGGCGCTTTAGCATCCAAAGGCAGCATGCACAACGGAAGACTAAACGAAAACATTGCAGATTTGGCATCTGTATTAAAGCCAAGCTTAACTGTTATAGATGGAGTAATTGCCGGAGAGGGGCATGAAACAAGTGGAAACCCTGTAAAAATGGATTTGGTTATAGCGGGCACAGACCCGGTGGCCGTTGATGCCGTCGGTGCCTCTGTGATGGATATCCAGCCCGCAGAGGTCAAGCATCTCGTTTTGGCGGAAAGGAAGGGACTTGGAACATGCCGCCTAGAGAATATAGAGGTCATTGGAGAACCAATTGAAAAGGTTAAGCGCAAATTTCGAAGGTCTATTTCTTCAAAAATCGTTTCGCTTTTCTAAAAGTTGGGAGTAAAGCTTAAAGGCTATGTTTCCAGTCTAGGAAAAGCCCATGGCTGAGGGCTCTGAAGGTTTGCCGGAATCAACTGGGATAGGCAAATATAGGGACAAGGTTATTGATGGACCTATTATTCGCACAATTTTTTGGTTGGGAACACCGCCGCTTGTAAACCAGCTTGTGGTTGTGGCCTATAATGTGGCGGACACCTATTGGCTTAGTGAATACAGCGAAATTACCGTGGCTGTTCCAAGGCAAATGTGGCCAATCCTGATGCTTTTTCAAGCGCTTGCAAACGCGCTTACCGCGGCCAGCCTAAGCATAATCTCCCAGTACGTGGGAAGCAAAGCCTATAAAGAGGCAAGCTTATCCGCCTCACGTTTCTTCACGTTGTCCCTTCTATTTGGAGGTGCCTTGAGTATGCTGCTTTTAACGCTTAGAAACTCCATATTCACGGTGATTGTATCCACTCCAACAGAAATCTTTGAGGATGTCATGAAGTATTCTGGCGTCATATCTTTCGACGTGTTTTTCAACTACATAGCCCTAACATACACCACTGTTCTACAAAGCGTAGGAGACACAAAAAGGCCAGCAATAGTTAATGTTGCAGCCGTAGCTATCAACATAGCCCTAGACCCATTCCTGGTCCTTGGCATCGGGCCCTTTCCAAGACTTGGGGTGATTGGAGCCGCCCTTACAGATGTTATGGGAAAAATAGTATCAATTTTAGCCCTAACATATATCTTGAGAAAATATTATCCAGAACTCCGTATAAAGCCCACAAAGGAAATAAACACCGCATGGGCACGCTTAGTTTTGCGCATAGGGTTGCCAATTCTAACACTCGGATTAACGAACGGCTTTGCCTTCCTCATGCAGCTTAGGCTTGTTAATATGCTTGGAATAGTGACGGCAACAGCCTTCTCCATAGGCTTTGTAATAACAGATATCGTGGATGCTGCGCTTTGGGGTTTAAGCGGAGCCCCAGCCATAATGATAGGACAAAGTCTAGGCGCGGACAATCAAAAAAGAGCAAGGGAAGTGGCCTTTAAAGCAACCCTGCTAATATTCACCTTGATGATAGTCAGCGCCGTTATAATCTACCCCATCAGGAGAAATATTGTTGGTGTCTTCGCAGACAACCAAGACATCTTAAATGAAACAGACACCTTCTTACAGATAATGCTTCCCACACTCCCATTCTTCGGGCTTTTCGCCGTCGCCCTATCAGTTGGAAGAGGCTCCGGACACACAGTGTTCCCAACAGGTCTAGGAATGCTAAGACTATGGGGAATAAGAATAGCCCTAGGCTATTGCATGGCCTTTATCTTGAACATGGGTTCCATAGGAGTATGGCTGGCCATAGCGATAAGCAACATTATAGGGGGAATAATAGCCATCCTCTGGATAAAATATGGAAACTGGGCGAAAGCAGTTATCAAAGAAAACACCATCATGTAAATGTGTTACTGCAAATCTTGTTCAAATCTGCGAAGCACTCCTAAAGTTAAGCCCAATAACATTTGTATTTAAAGCTAAAATAGGAAAGAGGTATCCAATTTAGGAACAATGATCCCCCTTAAATTGATTTTTCGTGAACGCTATTTTGTTCTTACAAGCCGGGGGTGGGAGTTGAACCCACATATAGCTGCTCTGCAGGCAGCCGCCTGAACCGTTCGGCCACCCCGGCACCTTCAAGTAAAGTTTTGGTTTGCTGTAATAAAGGTTTTATTGGCTTAGCCCTATTTTTTCCGCTATCTCCTTGTATGCTTTTAGGGCTTTTTCTTCGTTTTCTACATTTTTTATTAGCATTCGTCCGTTGTTAAATAGTGTTACTTCGTAGTTTTTGTACGTGAAAACTATCGCCATTGTGGATTTTATGCGGATTTTGAAGTTTTGCTTTATTTTTGTGTGGATGGCTTCAAGGTTTAGTTTTGCTGGTTTTTCTGGGTTTATGTTGACTGTGTTTCGTCCGCACAGCCATACAAGTTTTTCCCGTGGTTTTTGGAATGCAGCTTCGCCTCGGCATGCTGGACAGTTTTCCCTTTTGTATATGTCTATTATGGTGAAGTACATGTCGCTGAAGTCACATATCATGAGTTTGCCTTTTAAGGGCGTGCCTATTCCGGCTAGAAGTTTTACTGTTTCCATGGCTTCCATGGTTCCGATTATTCCGGGGGTTGCGCTTAAAACTCCTCTAACATCGCATGTCAATAGGCTGCTGTCTTCGAGGTTTGGCAAAACACATTCTAGGCATGGAGTTTCTGGTGGGGCAAAAACTGAAAGGTTGCCCTCTATGCCTATGGCGGCTCCAAAAACGTATGGAATTTTAAGTTTTATACATGTTCTATTAACCAAGTAGCGGGTGCGCATATTATCTAAACCATCAACAACGCAGTCAACTCCCTTCAGCAGTTTTTCAGCGTTGTCAACATTTAAGTTCTCTGAAATGGCTTCAACCTTAACAAATGGGTTCATTTCCATAAGTCTCCTTGCTGAAATTTCGGCTTTCGGATACCGCAAATCTTCCGGTTTGTACAAAACCTGTCTGTGGAGGTTGTGTGGTTCCACGGTGTCTTGGTCTATGAGGCGCAGATAGCCAACACCAGCAAGTGTCAAGTAAAGCGAAGAAACTGTGCCAAGTCCGCCAAGTCCAACAATAGCAACCTTTGACTTTGCAAGTTTTTCTTGCCCGTCTGGTCCAAGCTCTTTCATAACAAGTTGTCTACTGTAAAATTCGCTGTAAGAAATTCGCGTTTTTCGCTTTTCTGGCATTTTAAATGGTCTCCTTATTAAGTGCTGTTTTGTAGGCTTATATTACCCTTTTTCAAAAACTGCCTTTGATATATTTCTCTGACCTTCTGTATCGTATCGGCTTCCTCTGGTGTTTTATCCCCTCTTATGCGGGTTATCCGCGCGAACCGCAGTGCCATGCCGCATTTGTATTTTGGGCTTTTCTGAATTTCGTTATAGGCGACTTCAACGACAATTTTTGGAATAACAAAGACTCTGCGGTATTCTTCTTTTA
>Ga0315298_1004403_pt1 | contig 21088 bp, 18 predicted proteins | sample WHS_1_MG_FD_203077 | JGI IMG/M metagenome (GOLD analysis project Ga0315298, IMG submission 203077) | Extremophilic microbial mat communities from Washburn Hot Springs, YNP, Wyoming, USA - WHS_1_MG | ecosystem: Environmental > Aquatic > Thermal springs > Hot (42-90C) | place: USA: Wyoming...
CAGGTAAAGATACAACAACAGGTCATTGGGAAATAGCCGGGCTTATTACTGAGAAACCTTTTCCAACATTTCCAGATGGCTTTCCAAAAGAAATTATCGAAAGATTTGAAAAAGAAACAGGAAGAAAAGTAATAGGTAACAAACCAGCTTCAGGAACAGAAATTATTAAAGAATTAGGTGAAGAACACATAAAAACTGGTAATTTGATAGTATATACTTCTGCAGACAGTGTTTTTCAGATTGCAGCTCATGAAGATATAGTACCAATTAAAGAGCTTTATAAAATATGTGAAATTGCCAGGGAAATTTTATCAGGTGAAAATGCTGTTGGAAGAGTTATTGCACGTCCTTTTAATGGCACACCAGGTAATTTTAAGAGGACAGAGAATAGAAAGGATTTTTCACTAAAACCTTTTGAAGCAACAATATTGGATATATTAAAAGAAAACAATTATGAGGTTTTTGCTATTGGTAAAATTGAAGATATTTTTGCAGGTAGGGGCATTACAGATGTAGATCACACTAAAAACAATGAGGAAGGTATTACAGCAACTATAAAAGCCTTTGATACAGTCAAAGAAGGTCTTATTTTTACTAATTTAGTTGATTTTGATATGTTATACGGACATAGAAATGATGTTGAAGGCTATGCAAATGCACTTTTGCATTTTGATAACAGGCTTCCAGAAATTATCGATAAAATGACACAAGAAGATTTGCTTATAATTACAGCAGATCACGGCTGTGATCCTACCACAAAGAGTACAGACCATTCAAGAGAATACGTACCTCTTTTAGTTTATAGTCCTAAAATGAAAAGTGGGCTTAATTTAGGTATTAGAAGTACCTACTCAGATATAGCAGCTACATTAGCTGATATATTCAATGTTGGACCTATAAAAAATGGCAGTTCTTTCTTACATCAACTGCCAATAGATTAAGGGGGTATTTTTATGCGTATGTATGATTTGATAATGAAAAAAAGAGATGGTGGTATTTTATCCAAAGAAGAAATAGATTTTATAATTTCATCTTATACAAAAGATTATTTACCAGATTATCAGATGAGTGCCCTGGCAATGGCGATATACTTCAGAGGAATGACACCAGAAGAAACTGCAAATCTAACAATGGCAATGGCTCATTCTGGTGATGTTATGGATTTATCTCCAATAAAAGGGATTAAGGTAGATAAACATTCTACAGGTGGAGTTGCTGATACTACAACTTTGGTACTTGCGCCAATGGTATCAGCATGTGGTGCACCTGTTGCAAAAATGTCTGGACGAGGGTTAGGACATACTGGCGGTACAATTGATAAGCTAGAGTCTATACCTGGAATGAAAGTTGAACTTTCAGAAGAAGAATTTATTGAAAATGTAAATAAGCATGGGATTGCTGTAATTGGACAGACTAAAAATCTTACACCTGCTGATAAAAAGCTTTATGCATTAAGGGATGTTACTGCAACCATTGATTCAATACCCCTTATTGCAAGCTCAATAATGAGCAAAAAAATAGCTTCAGGAGCTGATGGGATAGTTTTAGATGTTAAAGTAGGCAGAGGAGCTTTTATGAAAGATTTAGAAAGTGCAAAAACTTTAGCAGATTTAATGGTACGTATTGGGAACTCGGTCGGAAGAAAAACTGTAGCACATGTAACCAATATGGATCAGCCTCTGGGGCTGGCAATTGGCAATTCACTTGAGATTGTTGAAGCAATAGATGTATTAAAAGGTAATGGATCAAAGGACTTATTAGAAGTTTGCATGGTATTGGGTTCTGATATGTTAGAGATTGCAGGCATTGCTAAGAATAATAAAGAAGCTAGATCTATGTTGCAGGACGCTTTGGATAGCGGCAGAGCTTTAAATAAATTTAAAGAATTTATAATAGCACAAGGTGGAGATGAGAGAGTTGTAGACGATATTAAGCTTCTACCGCAGGCAAAATATGTAAAATCATGGGTTGCAGATAAAGATATTTACATTAAAGATTTAATGGCTCTTGATTTAGGCCTTATAGCAATGAAATTAGGAGCAGGACGTGAAAGAAAAGAAGATGTAATTGATTTAGCAGTCGGGATAATGCTTGGAGGGAAAGCAGGAGATATTATAAAAAAAGGTGATCCAATTGCTACAATTTATGCGAATGATGAAGAAAAGTTAAAATGGGCATTAGAAGAAATCAAAAAATTTATTATTTTATCAGAAAGTCCTGTTGAAAGACCTGTTTTGATATTTGCATAATGTAAAAGAGTGGTTCATTATATTGAATCACTCTTTTACATTAAAATTTTTTAAAATTAATTCGATAATATAATATAGTGACTTGATTTTATTTTGGAAGGGAGAAACTATTACATGATTAAAACTATCAGGGGTCAGCTCATAAGCTCTTTTATAATTATTGGAATTTTAACTATTATTTTATCTTTAACTGTCAATTTAGGGTTATTAAATACAATTAAAAAAACAGAACAACTGAAAAAATATGTAGTAAACCAGGTTGTAAATGTATCAAATGCGCAAGTTCAAATCGCAATTTTGAGTGGCAATGTTCAAGAAAGCTTGAATAATTATATGCTTGGCAACTCAACAAGTTATTCAATGCAATCTTCTTTAGATCAAATGATTTCTAATATTTCTAATATTAAAAATACATTATCTGAATATAAAAATGATGCAAATTATCAAAAGTTAAATAAAAATATTCAGGATGTAGAAGAAAACATTGATAGTCTTAAAAATACTATTAAAAGTTTATCTGAGAATTATAATCCTCAAACAGACAATGATAAAGCAGTAAGCATTACATATTTTTTAAGCCGTATACAAAGCGGAATAAATGATTTTAGTTCAACATATTCTCAAGGGTTTTTACCTACTTTTAGCAATATGGTAAAAGAAAATCAAAAAAATTTTTATATATCACTTTCTGTTAGTGTTTTAACTATAATTTTAATAATTATTTATGCCTTAATAATTATTAAAAGATTAAAAAAATTTGCAAATCTTATAAATGGTGAAGTTTTAAATGCTATGAATCAGTCAGAAAATATTATGAATTATTCTTCTGAAATAAAAGAGCAATCAGAAGAAAACACAAATAATCTTATTTCTTCAAAAAAAGGCTTGGAAGATTTAGTTGAAGGAATTAATATGATTTCAGAAAATGTGAATGGAGTAGTTGAATCAATAACAGTTGTATCAGGGACAAATGAAGGTTTAACAGAGGTATCTGATAAACTTATGAGAAATATGAATGAAGCAATGAATAAAATAGGAGAAATAGAAGAAAGCACAGATGATAAAGGTAATCAAGTGAAAAAGCTTATTGAAACTTTAAAAAGTAATTTAGAAAATTCAATATCAACGTCTAATGAATTAAAAGAACTGGATAAAAAGATGGGAGGTATTAAGGATATTTTATTTTCTATTTCAGATATTGCTGAGCAGACAAATTTATTAGCTTTAAATGCTGCAATAGAAGCTGCAAGAGCTGGTGAAAATGGCAAGGGATTTGCTGTAGTTGCTGATGAAATAAGGAAGTTAGCTGCACAGTCAACAAATAGTGTCGAAAAGATTGGAATTATAATTGAGAGTTTAATAGATTTCACAAAAAATACAGTAGATAATGTTATAAAAGATATCAATTTTTCTGCAAAAGCATCAAAAGATGTAGACAAGGTTTTGGATATTTTCAAAGAGACCAGAGAAGGTTTTAATGAAGTTGCAGAAATTATTAGTAATATTTCTTTAGCTGCTGAGGAAACAGCGGTAGGATCATCAGAAACTTTAAAAGCTGTTAAAAAGGTTATGGAAGCATCTGAAAGTATATCAGCACAGACAGAAGAACTACTTGCATCTTCACAGCAGTTACTTGCAGAAATTAATATAGTTGATGAAAATAATCTGAAAAATTTAGAACATATAAAAAAACAGGTGAAATACACAGAAGAGCAAAAAAGTAATATGCAGAAAATTACTAAAATAAGTGTTCAATTATAATAATTGACATTAGATATAAAATAATATAAAATTTATATAGTAGCATGTAACCGTAAGGGCATAAGCTGGTAAGGAGTATTAATTAATCCTTACCAGCTTAAAATTTTAAAAGGAGGTATTTATAATGAAGAGAATATTTGAACTAACCAGACAAGACATTGAAAAAATAACCAAAAGACAATTGATTGAAACAATAAAGACATCTGAAGGAAGAACTGTTATGGCTGAAACGGTTATAACAGTACCCTCTTTAATTTATGGAGTCTCTAATCTAGAACTTGCAGCAGCATTTGGTAGCGATATGGTAACATTAAATCTTTTTGATTTTAACAACCCATTTATTTTTGGACTGGATGACTTAAAATTAAATTTAGCAAATGGATTATTTGATTTTCAGAAAATAATTGATATTGCACGTAAAAACTATGAAGATATAAACTACATAAAAAAAATAAAAAATATTGTAGGGAGATTTATAGGTGTCAATTTGGAACCTGTACCTGAAGAAATAGAATATATTTATGGTAGACGTTTAAATAAAGATAATTTAAAAAAGGCTAGAGAATACGGATTTGATTATATTGTTATAACGGGGAATCCTAATACTGGAGTAAATACAGATACTATTATTAATGGAATTCAATTGGCTAAAGAAGTTTTAGAAGAAGATGTTATGATAGTAGCTGGTAAAATGCATGGAGCAGGTTCAGGTAATATATATGATGAAAAAGTATTAAAAGATTTTATAAAAGCAGGTGCAGATTGTATACTTATTCCGGCTCCAGGAACAGTACCGGGTATTGATTTTAATATTGCTAAAAAACAAATAGATGCAATACACGATGAAGGTGCTTTAGCTATGACAACTATTGGCACTTCTCAAGAAGGGTCTTCTAAAAGTGTTATTGAATATATTGCAATACAATCAAAGATGGCAGGAGCAGATATACAGCATATAGGTGATGCAGGATATTTTGGAGTTGCACTTCCTGAGAACATCATGGCACTGTCTATTGCAATACGAGGAGTAAGGCACACTTATAGAAGAATGGCATATTCTTTGAATAAATAATAAATACCCTTCTTCTTTTTGTAATAGTATTATCAGAAAACCTTATAAAAAGTCGGATAATATGTAAATATTTTTTTTGAAAAATTTTATCAATAAATTTGAAATTGTTAATTGAACAAATTAATTAAAAAAACACAGGTAATTAGAATGAATATTAAATTTATTAATAATTAGGTATTGACAGACTGCTGAATAAATTATATAATTTAGTAAACGAATACTTATTTTACGGCGTGTTACTGCAAAAGTAGGCATGAGCCGGCTGAGGTTTTTTTACCTTGCCGGCTCTTTTTATATTAAATGCCTGAAAATAAAAATGAGGAGGTTTTGTATATGAAATGGTTGTCAAATCTACAGAAACTTGGTAAAGCTTTAATGCTTCCAGTTGCAGTTTTACCTGCAGCAGCATTACTTTTAAGGCTTGGCGCACCTGATGTTTTTAACATTCCTTTTATTATGCAGGCTGGTGCTGCTGTATTTGATAATTTACCTCTTATCTTTGCTATAGGTATTGCAATAGGTTTTGCAGAAGGTGATGGAGTCGCAGCTTTGGCGGCAGCAGTTGGCTATTTTGTACTTACAAAAGGTGCCACAACTATTAATAAAGATATCAATATGGGAGTTTTAGGCGGTATTTTAATGGGTATTATTGCTGGTTATCTTTATAATAAGTATCATGATATTAAACTTCCTGATTTTTTAGGTTTCTTTGGTGGGAAGAGATTTGTACCAATTGTAACAGCTTTTGCTGCAATTATATTAGCACTTGTGATGGGTTATGTATGGCCTCCTATACAAAATGGTATATATGCACTTGGTGAATGGATAATTGGTGCGGGGGCACTTGGAGTATTTGTATATGGTGTGTTAAATAGGCTTTTAATTCCTTTTGGACTCCATCACATCATAAACAGTCTTGTGTGGTTTGTTTTTGGAACATTTAAAACAGCTTCAGGTGCAGTTGTAACAGGGGACTTAAATAGATTTTTTGCAGGGGATCCAACTGCAGGGATTTTTATGGCGGGATTTTATCCTATTATGATGTTTGGTTTGCCTGCGGCTGCATTAGCAATGTTAGCAGCGGCTAAACCCAATCAGAAAAAAGCTGTATCTGGTGTGCTTATTAGTGCTGCTATTACAGCATTTTTAACTGGAATAACCGAACCAATTGAATTTGCATTTATGTTTTTAGCACCTGTACTTTTTGTAATCCATGCTTTATTAACAGGTACATCTCTAGCAATTACTTATTTATTAGGTATTAAAGATGGTTTTGGTTTTTCAGCAGGATTAATTGACTATATATTAAGTTTTGGCATTGCTACAAAACCATTATTATTATTAGTTATAGGTGTAATTTATGCAGTAATTTATTATGTAATATTTTATTATGCAATTATTAAATTTAATTTACCTACCCCAGGTAGATTACCCGAAGATTCAGAAGGGCAATATGAGAATACTTCAAATACCGAAATAGGATATTTAGCTGCAAAATATTTAGATATTTTAGGTGGAACAGCTAATATAAAATCATTGGAAGCTTGTATAACACGATTAAGATTAGTGGTAAATGATGATACAATTATTGATGACAATAAACTAAAAGATATAGGGGCATCTGCAGTAATGCATCTAGGTAAGAATAACCTGCAGGTTATTGTTGGTACAAAAGCTGATTTAATAGTACAGGAAATGAAAAAACATATGAAAAAAGCATGAGGTAAAATTTAAGGTAAAACTGTTTTAGGCGGCCATAAACTGGCCGCTCTCAAAATTATATTAAAAGGTTTGAAATATATGGGCGTAATATGATACTATTTAAGACACAGAAAGGACTGATTGCATGTTTAATATATTTAAAAAGAAAAAATATGTTGACATATATTCTCCTATTAATGGCATATTATTAAAAATAGAAGATGTTCCAGATCCTGTATTTTCTCAAAAAATGGTAGGAGATGGAGTGGCGTTAGAACCTACAGAAGGTATTGTGTATTCACCGGTTAATGGAACTATTATACAATTATTTCCTACAAAACATGCCTTGGGAATACAAACAGAAGAAGGATTAGAAATATTAATTCATATTGGTATGGATACAGTAGAACTGAAAGGAAATGGATTTGAGAGTTTTGTTTCAGAAGGTGAAATGGTTAAAATTGGAGATAAATTGCTAAAATTTAATATGGAATTGGTAAAAAAAGAACACCCAATAGCATCTCCAATTATTATTACTAATATGGATATAGTGGATAAGATTGTAAAAGAATCTGAAGGGGAAGAAGTAAAAGCCGGAAAGACAAAAATTATGAGAGTATACCACAAATGAAAAGTGGGGTATTAATTATGTATGAAGTAGTAAAAGTTTTTAACAATAATGTGTGTATGACAAAAGATGATAAAGGTATAGAATGTATACTTGTTGGCAAAGGTATAGGATTTGGTAAAAAAACAGGTGATATTATTCAAAAAGATAAGTTTGAAAAAATATTTTATGTCAAAGATAGAGTTAATAAAATCAAATTTTCTGAGTTGATGGAAAAGATAAGAAAAGATGTAATAGGTATCGCAGAAGAAATAATAGCGATGGCAGAAAAAATAAAAGGTAAAAAACTTAATGAGCATATACACATTGCACTTGCTGATCACATTGCCTTTGCGATTGAAAGAATAAATATGGGGATAGAAATAAAAAATCCTTTTAATATAGAGATAAAAGCTTTATATAAAGATGATTACAATATTGCATTAAAAGCGTTAGAATTGATAAATCAAAGGCTGAATATTTTACTACCAGAAGATGAAGCAGGTTTTATAGCACTACACTTGCATGCTGCTTTAGAAAATGCTGGTTTATCAAATACTTTAAAAAATGCTAGAATGGTATCTCAATTAGTGTTAACAATTGAAAACCACCTAGGGAAACATATTGATAGAGATTCGATTGATTATCTAAGACTTGTTACTCACCTGCGTTTTGCTATTGATAGATTAGAAAAAAATGCTCCTGTGGTAAATGAACTTCTGCTTCCTATAAAGAAAAAATTCAAAAGATCTTATAAAATAGCAATGGATGTGTCAAAAGTAATAGAAAATACGTTAGAAAAGGAAGTTCCTGAAGAAGAAATTGGATATATTGCAATACACATTCAACGATTAATCAATACTATTTAACAAACCCGAATTAAAATTAATTTTAGTTCGGGTTTTGCAATTTTTGAGATATAAAATTGCAAAATACTATTGACTTTATAAGTGGTTACATATAAAATAATTTGTAAAGAGTTTTGAAGGAGGAAGCATTATGTCTTTTAAAAAGAATAAAAATGTATATATAGTTGATACAACTTTGAGGGATGGTGAGCAAACAGCAGGTGTTGTATTTGCAAATAATGAAAAAATCAGAATTGCAAAAATGTTAGATGAAATCGGTGTTGATCAATTAGAAGTTGGAATACCTACAATGGGAGGAGATGAAAAAGAAACAATAGCTAAAATTGCTAAACTTGGTCTTAATGCAAGTATTATGGCATGGAACAGGGCTGTAGTAAAAGATGTTGAAGAGTCTTTAGAATGTGGTGTTGATGCTGTTGCAATTTCTGTTTCTACATCAGACATTCATATTGAACATAAACTTAAAAAAACAAGGCAGTGGGTATTGGATAATATGGCCTTAGCAACTAGTTTTGCTAAGAGAGAAGGGGTTTATATTTCAGTAAATGCAGAAGATGCTTCAAGAACAGACATGAATTTTCTTATTGAATTTGCTAAATATGCAAAACAGGCAGGGGCAGATCGATTAAGGTTTTGTGATACTGTAGGTTTTTTAGATCCTTTTAAAACATATGACATGATAAGAGCAATTAAAGAAGCTGTTGAGATTGATATTGAAATGCATACCCACAATGATTTTGGTATGGCTACTGCAAATGCTCTTGCAGGTATGAGAGCCGGTGCGAATTTTATAGGAGTAACAGTAAATGGTTTAGGAGAAAGAGCTGGGAATGCTGCTTTAGAAGAGGTTGTAATGGCATTAAAACATGTTTATAAAATGGATATCGGTGTTGACACTACAAAGTTTAGAGAGCTTTCAGAGTATGTTTCACAAGCTTCTGGAAGGCAACTTCCTTCCTGGAAAGCTATTGTTGGTACAAATGTCTTTGCACATGAATCAGGTATTCATGTAGATGGGGCACTTAAAAATCCGCATACTTATGAAATTTTTGATCCTGATGAAGTTGGTCTGGAACGACAGATTGTTATTGGAAAACATTCTGGTACAGCAGCACTTATAAATAAATTTAAAGAATATGGCAGAATTTTAACTACAGATGAAGCAAATCAATTACTGCCTTATGTTAGAAAACTTGCAATTCAGTTAAAAAGACCTTTATTTGACAAAGAGGTAATTTATTTATATGAAGATTATATAAAAAATAAAGAGGTTGTATAATATTCTACAGGAGTGAAGCTAATGAATATTACGGAAAAAATTCTTTCAGAACATATTTTTGATGGAAGATTGAAAAAGGGTGAAGAAATTGCTATTAAAATAGATCAAACACTAACACAGGATTCTACAGGGACTATGGCATATTTACAGTTGGAAGCCCTTGGCATTGACAAGGTTAAAACTGAACTTTCTATTGCATATGTTGACCATAACATGTTGCAGGAAGGATTTGAAAATGCAGATGATCATAAATATATACAAACAGTTGCTGCAAAACACGGGATATATTATTCAAGGCCAGGGAATGGGATTTGTCATCAAGTCCACCTCGAAAGATTTGGCATTCCAGGTAAAACGCTTTTGGGTTCTGACAGTCATACACCTACAGCTGGAGGTATAGGAATGCTTGCTATAGGTGCAGGAGGGCTTGATGTTGCTCTTGCAATGGCAGGAGAACCTTATAGAATAGTAATGCCTTCTATTGTTAATGTTAAATTAAAAGGTCGGTTAAATCCTTGGGTGTCAGCAAAAGATATAATTTTGGAGTTATTAAGGAGATTAACAGTAAAAGGGGGTATTGGCAAAATATTTGAATATACTGGAGATGGAGTAAGATATTTGTCTGTACCTGAAAGAGCAACAATAACCAATATGGGAGCAGAATTAGGTGCAACTACATCAATTTTTCCATCTGATGACATAACATATGAATTTTTAAAAGCACAAGGGCGTGAAAACTCATTTAGACCATTATATGCTGATGAGGATTCGGTATATGATGAAATTATAGAAATAAACTTAGATGAACTAGAACCAATGATTGCATTACCACATAGTCCCGATAATGTTATTAAAGTGAAGGATGTAGGAAATTTAAAAATAGATCAGGTTGCTATAGGTTCATGCACGAATTCATCGTATAATGATTTAATGAAAGTTGCTGCAATATTAAAAGGAAAAACGATACCGGAAAATGTAAGTCTTGTTATATCGCCTGGTTCTAGGCAAGTACTTAATATGTTGGCTAAAAATGGTGCACTTTCAGATCTTATATCAGCAGGTGCAAGAATACTAGAAAGTGCTTGTGGGCCTTGTATTGGTATGGGACAAGCCCCTGCGACAGGAGCAGTTTCTATTAGGACTTTTAATAGAAACTTTTATGGAAGGAGTGGTACAAAAACAGCTTCTGTATATCTTGTAAGCCCTGAAGTTGCAGCAGTATCAGCTATTAAAGGTTATATAGTGGATCCTAGAGAATTTGGCAAAATGCCAGTCATAAATAAAATAGAAAAATTTGATATAAATGATAATATGATAATTAAACCACCTGATGATATCAATAATATTGAAGTGATAAGAGGCCCTAATATTAAGCCTTTTCCTCTAAATACCCCGATTTCAGATTTAGAAAAAAGAGTATTAATTAAGGTAAAAGATAACATAACTACAGATCATATAATGCCGTCAAACGCAAAACTACTGCCACTTCGTTCGAATATACCTGAGTTATCTAAACACTGTTTTGAAACAATTGATATTGATTTTAGCAAAAGGGCTATGGAATGGGGTGGAGGAATAATTATAGCTGGAAGTAATTATGGACAAGGTTCAAGTCGTGAACATGCAGCATTAGCTCCACTTCAACTAGGTGTAAAGGCTGTGATAGCAAAGTCATTTGCTAGAATACACAAGGCGAATTTAATCAATAGTGGAATATTGCCTTTAGTATTTATAAATGATGCTGATTACGAAAATATTCATGTTGGAGATATTTTGAAGATTGAAAATATTACTCAACAGATAGAAAAAAGTGATATTATAAAAGTTTTTAATTTAACAAATAATATAGAGTTTAAAGTAAATCTTGATGTATCGGAAAGAAATAAAAAAATTTTGTTGGCAGGTGGATTAATAAATTATGTAAAAAATAAATAAAATAAAAGCAGCATTATATCATATATCAATGTAATGCTGCTTTTATTTTAAATTTTAATTAGTTTATTTTTGTATGATATTAGCTTAAAAATGCTTTGTAAATAGACATACTTAAAAATTTCAGATGTTTTGTCAAAAATCTATCAATTCAACAAAATATAAAGATGTTATAAAAAAATTTTAAATATAAGAAGGATTTTTGATAAAAATGTAGAATTAAAATATTGTAAGGATAAAAATTTTTTAATAATATTTAAATTTATATTATGTATGTTTCATATAATATTAATTGAGAAGGCAGGTGAACCTGTTGAAAGTTCTTGTAATAAATCCAGGGTCAACATCTACTAAAGTAGCTTTTTATGATGATAAAAAAGAAATTCTCCGCACAGAAATAAGCCATAATGCAGAAGAATTAAGAAAATATAAAAACATAATAGACCAGCTTGATTTAAGACTAGATTCTATAAATAGCTGGATAAATGAAAATAATATAAAATTAGATGAAGTTGCAGCTATAGTAGTAAGAGGCGGACTTATTAAACCTGTTAAAAGTGGTACTTATATTGTAAACGATATTATGATTGAAGATTTAAAAAAAGGAGTCGGAGGTGAGCATTCGTCAAATCTTGGAGGTTTAATAGGCAGGATAATAGGTGATAAATATAAAATACCTGTTTATACCTTAGATCCAGTTGCTGTAGACGAAATGGATGATGTTGCTAGAATTTCAGGTCTTCCTGAATTACCTCGTAAAAGTCAGTCCCATGCATTAAGCATAAAAGCATGTATTCACAGATATAGTAGTGAAAATGATATCAAAGAAGACAAATTAAATCTTGTTGTTGCACACATGGGTGGAGGAATTTCAGTAGCTGCGATACGAGGAGGCAGAATTGTAGATGTAAATAATGCAAATCAAATGGGTCCGTTTTCACCTGAAAGGACTGGAAGTTTGCCTGCAGTAGATGTTGCCAGAATATGTTATTCTGGAAAATATACTTTTAATGAAATGAAAAAGAAGATTAACGGTTTTGGAGGGATGACTGCTTATCTTGGTACTAATGATGTAAGAGAGGTACAAAGGCGTATTCAAGATGGTGATGAAAAAGCAAAATTAATTTTAGAAGCAATGGCATATCAAATAGGGAAAGAAATTGGTAAAATGGCCGCTGTTTTAATGGGAGATGTTCATTCTATTATTTTAACAGGTGGACTTGCGTATTCTAAAATGATAATAGAAAAAGTTATTGCAATGACAGGATTTATAGCTCCTATAACTCTTTATCCTGGTGGTGATGAAATGCAAGCTTTAAGAGATGGAGCTCTTAGAGTTTTGATGAATGAGGAAGAAGCAAAGATTTATGAATAATGAGGTGCCCTTATTTATGAGAACATTTGATGATATTTATAATTATGTAAAGAATTTAAACCCCAAAGTAATTGCGGTTGCTCAAGCGGCTGATGATGATGTGTTGGAAGCAATAAAAGAAGCAAGCGACAGAGGAATAATAAAAAGTATTTTAATAGGTAATAAAGAAAAAATTGAGAGAATAGCAGCTTCTATTGGTTTAGTTTTAACAAAACACGAAATTATTGAAGCAAAAAATAATTTAGAAGCTTGTCAGATAGCTGTTAAGTTAGTAAGCGAAGGTAAAGCAGATATTTTAATGAAAGGCTTAGTACAGACTGCTGAAATTTTAAAAGTTGTTTTAGACAAGGATATAGGATTAAGGACAGGAAGAACTTTAAGTCATGTAGCTGTCTTTGAGTCGCCATATAACAGATTGATTCTTTTAACTGATGCTGCTATGAATATAGCTCCTGATTTAAAAGTTAAGATTGACATAATATTAAATGCTGTTGATGTTGCCAGGGAAATTGGTATTGATGCTCCAAGAGTAGCTGTTTTAGGAGCTGTAGAAACAGTAAACATGGATATGCAGGCAACTCTTGATGCAGCTGTTCTATCTAAAATGAGTGAAAGAGGACAGATAAAAGGAGCAATAATAGATGGACCACTTGCATTAGACAATGCGTTATCAGTTGAGGCAGCAAGACATAAAGGGATAATCAGTCCTGTAGCTGGTAATGCAGATATTCTTTTAGTACCAGATATAGAAGCTGGGAATATGCTTTATAAATCTATAACATATATAGGAGAAAGAAAAATAGCGGGCATAATAATGGGGGCAAAAAAACCAATTGTACTAACATCGCGATCTGATTCCAGTGAAGCAAAATTTAACTCCATAATGTTGGCTTCAATTGCTTCAAACAGATAATAATTTATTTAAATAAGGGGGAGGATTTTATGAATATATTTGATGTTATGGTGAGCAAAGATTACGAAAATGTGATTTTATGCCATGACAAAACATCTGGGTTAAAAGCTATAATTGTCATTCATGATACAACATTAGGCCCTGCTTTAGGTGGTTGCAGGATGTGGACATATGATACAGAAGAAGATGCTATAAATGATGCATTAAGACTTGCTAGAGGAATGACATATAAAAATGCTGCTGCTGGTTTGAATTATGGTGGTGGTAAAGTTGTAATAATAGGTGATCCGCGAAAAGATAAATCAGAAGCTTTATTTAGAAGCTTGGGAAGATATGTTGAATCTTTAAATGGTCGCTTTATAACAGGGGAAGATGTTGGGATTACAGTAAAAGATGTTGAATATATGAGATATGAAACGACACATGTAGTGGGACTTGCAGAGACAGGAGGGGATCCATCTCCGGTAACTGCCTATGGGGTATATAAAGGCATACAGGCGGCTTGTGAAGAGGTCTATGGAACGATCGAATGCAAAGGCAAAAAAGTTGCAATTCAGGGTTTGGGAAAGGTCGGATATAGCCTTGCAAAATATTTACATGAAGCTGGAGCCAATTTAATAGTTACTGATATTTTTGAAGATAATGCTAAAAGAGCTGTTGAGGATTTTAATGCAGAGTATGTAAAACCTGATGATATTTACGAAGTAAAGTGTGACATTTTTGCACCTTGTGCATTAGGAGCAGTTATTAATGATGAAACAATTCCAAAACTTAAATGCAATATAATTGCTGGATCGGCAAATAATCAGTTAAAAGAAGAAAAGCATGGAGATATTCTAAAGGAAAAAGGAATTTTATATGTACCAGATTATATTATAAATGCTGGTGGCGTTATTAATGTTGCAGATGAATTAGAACCCACAGGCTATAATAGAGAAAGAGCATTAAGAAAAGCTTCAATGATTTTTGACACAATAAAAAGTGTAATAGAAAAATCTAAAATAGATAATATTCCAACTTATTTGGCTGCAGACAGATTTGTAGAAGAAAGAATAAGAATTATTGGATCTTTAAAAGACAATTATATAAAGTAAAATATTTATTATATAAATTAAATAAAAGGAGAGGAATTTTATGAAACTGTTTGATACAATGGAAAAATATGATTACGAAAATGTTGTATTATGTCACGACAAAACCTCAGGATTAAAAGCAATAATTGCGATTCATGATACAACATTAGGACCTGCTTTAGGTGGTTGCAGGATGTGGACATATGATACAGAGGAAGATGCTATAAATGATGCATTAAGACTTGCTAGAGGAATGACATATAAAAATGCTGCTGCCGGTTTGAATTTAGGTGGGGGTAAAACAGTTGTTATTGGTAATCCAAGAAAAGATAAATCAGAAGCTTTATTTAGGAGTCTTGGAAGATTTATAGAAGGTTTAAATGGAAGATATATAACAGCAGAGGATGTAGGTACAAATTTAAAAGATATGGATTATATAAGATATGAAACAAAATATGTAGCTGGTCTTGCTGAAAAAAGCGGAGATCCATCACCTTTTACTGCCTATGGTGTATTTAAGGGTATAGAAGCAGCAGCAGAAGAGGTTTTTGGCACAACTGAACTAAGAGATAAAACAGTTGCTGTTCAAGGAGTAGGAAATGTTGGATATAATTTATTAAAATATTTACATGAAGCTGGAGCAAAACTTGTTATAACAGATATATTTGAAGATAATGTTAAAAGAGCTGTTGAAGATTTTAAAGCAGAGTATGTAAAACCTGATGATATATATGGAGTAAAGTGTGATATTTTTGCACCTTGTGCATTAGGAGCAGTTATTAATGATGAAACAATTCCAATGTTAAAAGCAAAAATTGTTGCAGGTTCATCAAACAATCAGCTAAAAGAAGAAAAACACGGCGAAATACTTCAGGAAAAAGGAATTTTATATGTTCCAGACTTTATAATAAATGCAGGTGGAGTAATAAACGTTGCAGATGAGCTTAATCCTTCAGGATATAATAAAGAAAGAGCATTAAGGAGTGTTGCAGTAATTTTTGATACTGTTAAAAAAGTTATACAAAAATCAAAAGAAGAAAATATACCAACTTATGCTGCTGCAAATAAGGTTGCAGAAGAAAGAATTAAGACAATTGCAGGGGTAAGAGATAATTTTATTGGAAGATAAAATATGAGCAGGATTTTCCTGCTCTTTGCTTAAAAATTTTAAATAAACTAAATAAGTTTTTAAAAACTTTAATCCATATATAAAATGTAATATAATATAATTAGATGTTGTGGAGGGGTTTATATTGTATACAATTTTATCAATAAATCCAGGTTCTACATCCACTAAAATAGCTCTTTTTAAAGATAAGGAACTTGTTTTCTCAGAAACTTTAAGATATGATACTTCTCAATTGAAGCAATATAAAAGAATAATTGATCAATTAGATTTTAGAACAAAAACTATTTTGGAAATTTTAAAAGACAAAGGTATAGCTATTTCTGATTTAGATGCAATTGTTGGCAGAGGAGGGCTTTTAAAGCCAATTGAAAGTGGGACATATGAAGTAAATGAAAAAATGATAGAAGATTTGAAAGAAGCAAAAAGAGGTGAGCATGCTTCAAACCTGGGAGGTATAATAGCATATTCTTTAGCAAAAGAACATGCTATACCTGCATATATTGTCGACCCAGTAGTTGTAGATGAACTTGAAGAGGTTGCACGAATATCTGGGATGCCAGAAATAGAAAAAATGAGTATTTTTCATGCATTAAATCAAAAAGCAATAGCTAGAAGACTTTCTGCTGATTTAGGGAAAAGTTATACAGATGCAAATTTAATTATAGCTCATTTAGGTGGAGGTATATCAGTAGGAGCTCATAAAAGAGGCAGAGTAGTAGATGTAAATGATGCATTAAATGGTGAAGGACCTTTTTCACCAGAAAGGGCTGGAGGATTGCCTGTTCTCGATTTTGCCAAACTTTGCTTTAGTGGTTCATATACTTATGATGAGATAAAGAAAAAATTAATTGGTCAAGGAGGAATAGCAGCACATCTTGGAACTAATGATGTAAGAGAAGTATACAAAAAGATTGAAAAAGGAGACAAAAAAGCAGAACTCATCCTTGATGCTATGGCATATCAGACTGCCAAGGAAATAGGAGCTATGGCTGCTGTACTTGAAGGTAAAGTAGACGGTATAGGTATAACCGGCGGCATAGCATATAATAATGACTTTGTGGAACGCATAAGCAAGAGAGTGAAATTTATAGCACCAATAAAGATTTATCCAGGTGAGGATGAAATGATAGCACTAATGGAAGGTGCTTATAGAGTACTTACAGGTGAAGAAAAGGCAAAAGTGTATAATTAAAGGATGATGATAATGGATTGTAAAAGATTAACAATTGTTTTGGGGCATTATGGTACAGGTAAAACAGAAATAGCAATTAATTATGCAAGATATATTAAAGAACTTGGATATGATGTAGAAATTGTTGACCTTGATATAGTAAATCCATATTTTAGGCCTAGGGAAGTCAGAAAAGAACTTATGCAGAAATGGGGTATAAAAGTAACAGGTACAGAAGAAAAATATATGAGTGCCGATGTACCAGCTCTTTCAAGAAACATATATGGTGCTTTGTATAATAAAGATAAGTTTGCTGTTTTTGATGTAGGAGGAGATGACAAAGGAGCTATTGCATTTGGACAATATCACAACATTATGGAAGAACAAGATGCAGATATTTTGTTTGTAATTAATGTTAACAGGCCTCTTACACAAGATTCAAAATCAATAATACAATATTTAAATCTTGTAGAGGGAGCAGCAAAAGTAAAAGTAACTCATCTTGTTAATAACACACATTTATCTAATGATACAACAGTAGATGAAGTTTTAAAAGGGCAAAAAGTTGTTGAAGAAGTTTCAAAAATAACTGGGATACCCATAAAAATGATTGCAGCAAAAAGGGATATTGCATATAAACTTCCTGATATGGGGTACCCTATTTTCCCTATGGATCTTTATATGAAAACACCTTGGAATAAATTTTGAGAGGGGGATTTTTGTGAAACAGGTTATATTTAATGAAGATTTATGTAAAGGTTGTGAATTATGCAAAGAGGCTTGTCCAGTTCATATTATTGAAATGGACTTTAGCAGAATTAATATAAAAGGTTATCATCCTGCTACAATAAAGCCTGAAAATATGGAAAAGTGTATAAGTTGCGGATTTTGTGCAACAATGTGTCCAGATACTGTTATAACTGTTATAAAATAATGGAGGGGGAGATAAAATGGCTAAAGTATTAATGAAGGGAAATGAAGCTTTGGCAGAAGCGGCTATACAGGCTGGCTGCAGACATTATTTTGGATATCCAATTACGCCGCAAAATGAAGTAACTGCATATATGGCTAAGAGAATGCCAGAAGTTGGAGGCGTATTTTTACAAGCTGAGAGTGAAGTTTCTGCAATTAACATGGTATATGGTGCGGCAGGAGCAGGAGCAAGAGTACTTATTACATCATCAAGTCCTGGAATAAGCCTTATGCAAGAGGGGATTTCATATATTGCTGGAGCAGAAATTCCGTGTGTTATTGCTAATATAATGAGAGGCGGTCCAGGACTTGGAGACATACAGGCTGCACAGTCTGACTATTTTCAAGCTACAAAAGGTGGTGGACATGGAGATTATAAATTAATAGTTTTGGCACCTTCAACAATTCAGGAAATGGCTGATTTAGTTCAGGAAGCTTTTGATATTGCAGATGAATATAGGAATCCAGTAATGATACTAGGTGATGGTATGTTAGGGCAAATGATGGAACCTGTTGATTTTGACAATATCAAAAAGAATGAGTCTAAAATTGAAAAACCTTGGGCAACTACTGGAGTTGGTAGTAGAGGGCATAGAAATATAATAAATTCTCTTTATCTCGATCCGCCAGTATTAGAACAGCATAATTATAAAATATTCAAGAAATACGAAAAAGCACAAAGTAAAGAGAAAAGATATGAAATGATAAGTTGTGAAGATGCGGATGTAATTCTTGTTGCATATGGCACAATAGCACGTGTAGCTAAAAATGTGATGGAAATTGCAAGAAGAGAAGGGAAAAAAGTTGGCCTTATAAGACCAATATCACTTTGGCCTTTCCCTGAGGAACCTTTTGAAAAGACAGCAGATAAAGTAAAAGCTTATTTAACAGTTGAGATGAGCATGGGACAAATGGTAGAAGATGTTGAAAGAGCTGTAAAGTTTAAAAAACCTGTTCATTTTTATGGAAGGCCAGGAGGAATGGTTCCAGAGCCAGCTGCAATTTTGAATGAAATTGAGAAGATATATGGGGGTGTTAAATAATGGCTGTTGTTTTTGAAAAGACTAAAGGACTTACAGATACACCTTTTCATTATTGTCCTGGTTGTACTCATGGGATAATACACAGATTAGTAGCAGAAGTAATGGAAGAATTAAATGTTTTAGATAAAGCAATAGGTGTTGCACCTGTTGGATGTGCAGTTTTTGCTTATGAATATTTTAACTGTGATATGCAAGAAGCAGCACATGGCAGAGCACCTGCAGTTGCAACTGGAATTAAAAGAGTTCATCCTGATAAAGTTGTTTTTACGTATCAAGGTGATGGTGACCTTGCTGCAATAGGTACAGCAGAGACAGTTCATGCCGCTGCAAGGGGAGAAAATATAACAGTGATTTTTGTTAATAATGCTATTTATGGTATGACAGGCGGACAAATGGCACCGACATCTTTAATCGGACAGCAAACTCTTACTACTCCATATGGCAGGACTCCAGAAAATAATGGTTATCCGGTAAAAATGAGCGAGATGCTTTCTACTCTTCAGGGAGCAGCTTATATTGAAAGAGTTTCTGTTTATGATGTAAAACATGTAAGAGCAGCTAAAAAGGCAATTAAGAATGCATTTATGGCACAGATTCAGAAAAAAGGATTTTCTATGATTGAAGTTCTATCAAGTTGTCCAACAAACTGGGGAGTTTCTCCAAATGAGGCACTTCAGTGGATAAAAACTAACATGGAACCTTATTACCCTTTGGGTGTATATAAGAACACCTTAGAGGAGGTAAAATAATTATGGAAGAGAGAATAATTTTTGCTGGTTTTGGTGGTCAAGGAATTATGTCTATGGGAATGCTTCTTGCTTATGCGGGTATGATTGAAGGTAAAAATGTATCATGGTTACCTTCGTATGGTCCAGAAATGAGAGGCGGCACAGCAAATTGCAATGTTACTGTTTCGGATGGACCAGTTGGTTCTCCAATAATAACTGAGGCTACAACAGTTGTTGTTATGAATAGACCATCTCTTGACAAATATGAATCATATGTTGTACCTGGAGGTAAATTGTTTATTAATAGTTCTTTAATAGATAAAAAATCAGAAAGAAAAGATATAGAAGTATATGAAATTCCTGCTAATGATATAGCAAATGAGCTTGGAAATTTGAAAATAGCAAATATGATAGTATTAGGTGCTTTATTAGAAACTAATCCGATAGTAAAAAGTGAATCAGTTTTAGAAGCATTACTAAAGGTTTTAGGCGAAGGAAAGAAGAATCTTGTTCCATTAAATAAAAAAGCTTTGGAAAGAGGAGCTGAAATAATAAAATCTCTTGTATCAAAATAAAATAACCTCTTTTGAGGTTATTTTTTATAAAAATATATAATATTTTATAAGAAATAATATAAGGAGGTGTTATGTTGAGAAAGCTTAAAAATATTGTTGAGAAAGCTAAAGGTATAAAAGGAAATTTTGCTGTTGCTGGTGCTGAAGACAGTGAAGTTCTTTTAGCATGTGATGCTGCAAATATAGCAGGTATAGGTAAACCTGTACTGGTTGGTGAAAAAGAAAAAATAGAAGAAATTGCTAAATATTTTAATATAAACATAAGCAATTTTGATATAATAGATGAAAAAGATGAAACAGAAAAGGCGAAAAAGGCAGTTTTATTAGTTAAAGACGGGAAAGCATCTTTTTTGATGAAAGGTCTTATACCCACAGCAACTTTACTAAAAGCTGTTCTTGATAATGAAACAGGTATAAAGGGTAAAGGGTTATTAAGTCATGTAATGGTATATGAAATACCAAAATATCATAAACTATTATTTCTTACAGATGGAGGCATGAATATTAATCCAACTCTTGAGGAAAAGGTTCAGATTTTAAATAATGCTATAAATGTAGCAGAAGCAATTGGCATAAAAAATCCTAAAACTGCTTGTCTGTCAGCAGTTGAAGTTGTAAATCCCAAAATGCCTTCTACCA
>Ga0315298_1004404_pt1 | contig 21082 bp, 19 predicted proteins | sample WHS_1_MG_FD_203077 | JGI IMG/M metagenome (GOLD analysis project Ga0315298, IMG submission 203077) | Extremophilic microbial mat communities from Washburn Hot Springs, YNP, Wyoming, USA - WHS_1_MG | ecosystem: Environmental > Aquatic > Thermal springs > Hot (42-90C) | place: USA: Wyoming...
AACTCCCCCTAAAGAAATTACCGCGACTTCAGTAGTCCCCCCCCCAATATCAGCCACTAAAATTCCTTTTGATTCAAGAATTGGCAATCGGGCTCCTAAGGCAACCGCCATTGGTTCTTCTATTAAAAAGACCTCTTTTGCGCCAGCATTTTTTGCCGCATCTTCAACTGCTCTTTTTTCCACTTCTGTCCCGCCGGTAGGAATAGAAATAATTAATTTAGGCCAGTCAAAAACGCTATTTAAAATTCCCTTTCTTTTTATTTTATTTAATAAATAACGCAAAAATTTTTCGGCAACTTCAAAATCAGAAATCACGCCATTAGTTAAAGGTCGCGAGGCAGTAATATGAGGCGGAGTTTTTCCTATCATTTCATAAGCATCTTTTCCAATTGCAATAATTTGATTGGTTTTGTTGTTAATTGCTACCACTGTTGGTTCATGAACAACAATTCCTTTGTCTTTAACATAAACTAAAGTTTTAGTGGTGCCTAAATCAATACCAATATCGCGATTAAATAATTTTTGAAAAATTCCCATTTTTGTGATTTTTATTTAATATTCAAGATACTAATTTAGCACATTTATCAAGTTTAAGCAATGTTAAAGATTTTGAGTTTCTTTTTTTGATTTCTAAAGAGTTTTGCTTTAAAGTTTTCTCGCTTACAACAATTCTATAAGGAGCGCCAATTAAATCAGCATCCATAAACTTTTCGCCAGTTGATATCTGGCGATCGTCATAAACTACTTCTTTATTATTTTTTAAAAGAAAGTTATAAATTTTTTCAGCGCTTTTCTTTATTTTTTCATTTATTCTTGAATCCGAACTTTGAATAAAAATTAAATGATATTTATAAGGAGAAACAATTTCTGGCCAAATTAATCCTTTATCGTCATGATAAATTTCTGCTAAAGTTCCTAAAATTCTCGAAATTCCTATGCCATAACAACCCATTAAAACTTCTTTTTCTTTCCCGTTTTTATCTTTGTAGATTAAATTAAAGGGTCTTGAGTATTTGTTTTTTAATTGAAAAATATTGGCAACTTCAATACTTTTAATTTTTTCTAAGTTTGAACCACAATTTGGGCATTTTGTTAAATTAGAGGCAATTTCTTTATTTCTTGAGAAGTGACATTTAGGACAATAAAGAATTAAATCTTCTCCATTTTTAGAAGGCACTTGAAATTCGTGGGAAAACTTAGAAAAAGTTCCGCCAGAAGCTTCAGTTAAAATAACGTTTATTTTTAGATTTTTAAAAATTTTAAGATAAGTTTTTTTAACTTTTTCGTAATAATTAGCCAAATCTTTTTCATCTTGATGAAAACTATATAAATCTTTCATTAAAAACTCTTTCGCTCTTAAAATTCCTGCTTTCGGACGTGGTTCGTCTCGAAATTTTGTTTGAATTTGAAAAAGATACAAAGGTAAATCTTTATAAGAAGAAATATATCTTTTTGCTAATGGGACAACGATTTCTTCATGGGTCGGTCCTAAAGCATATTGATTTTTAAAACGAGATTTAAGTTTAAATAAAGCATCAAAATCTTTATCCCGACCAGTTTTTTCCCAGTAGCTTAAGGGGTGAAGAGATGGCATTAAAATTTCTTGTCCTCCTATTTTTTTCATTTCTTCACGGATAATTTCTGAAATTTTATTTAAAACCATTAAGCCAAACGGCAAATAATCATAGATTCCTGCTCCGACTTTTTCAATAAAGCCGGCACGAATAAGCAAAATTGTTCCTTCAGCTGTTTCGTCTTTAGGAATTTCTTTTAAAGATTTCCACTTTAATAAAGAAAGTCTCATAAACTTATTTTTTTAAAATAAAAAAATTAAAGTCCTTAATAGTAACAAAAATCATTAAAATAAGAAGAAGAACAAAAACGATATTATTAATGGCATTTTCAGTTAGTTGGCTAATTTCTTTCTTTCTTAATTTTTCTATCAATAAAAACATTATTCTTCCACCGTCTAAAGCAGGAATTGGCAGCAAATTAAAAATACCAAAGCCAAAAGAAATTAAGCCTAAAATATAAATTCCATAAATTAAACTGATTTTAAAACCTTTAGAAGTAATAGCGATTATTCCCACTGGTCCTAAAAGTTCCTTAATGTCTCCTCTTAATAAAAGATTAACAAAAACTCGAATTAATCCCCAAAAAGTTTCTCTTAATAAAATCCAAAAAAATTCTAAAGATTTAAGAGGGGCTAAATAAAAAGGAACTTTTAAGGTAGTTAAATTAAAAGTTTCAGGAATTAAATTTTTTGGTAAGCCAATAGTAAAAAGTAAAGTAAAAATTAGATAGGCGGTAATTATATTAAATAAAGGACCAGCAAATAAGATAACAAATTTTTTCAAAAAAGATTGACCATAAAAACTATTCTTTTCAGGATTTTTCTTATCTCCTTCATAAATATTAGTTAAGGCGCCAAAAGGAATAGCATTTATTGAATACAAAATACCGTTTTTTTTGATTTTTAAAAGACGGGGCGGATAGCCAATGCCAAACTCTTCAACTTTTACTTTATACTTTAAAGAAAAAAGAAAATGACCCAATTCATGGATAATCATTGTGAGACTTAAAGATAAAATTGCTAAAATAACGCTTAACATAAAATTATAAATTAACTTTCCATTATTTCTTTAACTTTAATTGATTCGTACTCATCTAATTTTTGATTTCCTTTATCGATAATTTTTTGAATCTCTTCTTTTGCCTTAAACTTTTCATCTTCAGAAATTTCTTTTTGTTCAAATAAATCTTTTAGTTCCTCTAAAGTTTCTTCTCTTGCTTTTCTAATTCTTATTCGGAATTCTTCCTTTTTACTGTTTAAAATTTTAATTAATTCCTCTTTTCTTTCCTTTGTTAAAGGGGGGAGATAAATTCTAATTTCATTTCCTTCCATTTGGGGATTAAATCCTAAATTTGAGTTTTCAATCGATTTTTTAATATTGCTTAAAATGCTTTTATCCCAGGGCTCAATAACAATAATATTTGGCATTATAATACTTATTGAAGCCAAATGTTTTAATAAAGAAGCCGAACCATAAGCCTCTATTGAAATATTTTCAACTAACGAGGCTGAGGGTTTTGATGAGCGAATAGTTAAAATTTCTTCATGAAAAGAATTAGTGATTTTTAAAATATTATCTTCTAGTTTTTTAACTAAATCAGTAACCATTTTAAATTAAATATTTAAAAAGATGTTTTCTAAAAGAAGTTGGCTATTAATATTTGAAGAACTAATTAAATCATAGGCTGCCAAAAGTTCTCTTATAAGTTTTAACTTTTTCTCGTTAGTAATTAGTATTTCTTTCTCTTCTCCTTTTATTTCTTTCTCTAATTTTTCTAACCATAATTCAATCATTTCTCTTATCTTATTAGTCTTTTTTCTTTCATTTGAATTTTCGTTTTCTTCAAGAGATTTAATTTTTTCATCTAAATAATTAGATTTAAAAATAAAACTTTTATTAGAGAGATTGATAAATTCTTTAAAAATTTCTTCTCTTTCTTTTAAATAATTTTTGTCTAAAAGTTTAATGGCTAAACCAATTTTGCCCCTGCTTTCTTTGGCTATTTTAAAAGCTTTAGTTTCTTCTACTAAAAATTCTTTCTGAAGATATTTTGCGATTTTTTCTTTAAAGGCAGGTTTAAATTTTAAATTTATCACCCGAGAGCGAACTGTTAAAAGAAGTTTTTCTGGTTGAGAAGATACAAGAATAATTAGAGAATTTTTTGGCGGCTCTTCTAGTGTTTTTAAAAAAGCATTTTGAGCCTCATAAGTTAATTTCTCTGCCTTATTTATAATAATAATTTTTAAAGGAGAAATTTGGGGATAATAGGAAAGAAATTGAATAGCGCCTTCTTTGTTTTCTTCTTCTTTACCCTTTATTTCATCTATAGAAATATTGTCTCCTTTTGTCTCGATTATTTTTAAATCTGGATGAAGGTTTAAATCAAATAATTTGCAAGACTCGCAATTATTACAACCTCCCCATTTTTTTTGATTTAAACATAATAAAGCCTTTGAAAAATTTAAAGCGGTAGTCATTTTCCCCAAATCTTTTTCTCCAGAAAATAGCAAACTTTGAATTTCTAATGGTTTCTCTCTAAAAAAACTCTCAAGAAATTTTTTTATTCTTTCATTAGAAAAAAATATCATAAAAAATAATTAGCGATAGGTAGTAATGCTTCTTTTATAAGTTTCCAAATTTTCTAAAATGACACCTGTTCCTTTTGCCACACAATAAAGAGGCTCTTCAGCCACATAACTTGGTACGCCGGTAATTTTAGTTATTAAAGTATCAATATTTTTTAAAAGAGCGCCGCCTCCAGAAATTAACATCCCCCTTTCCATAATATCAGCTGCCAATTCTGGTGGTGTTTCTGATAAAACATGTTTGACAGCTTTTATTATTTCTTGAAGTGGCATTTGAATTGCTTCTGAAATTTCATTTGAATTAATCACTATATTTTTAGGCAAACCTTCAGTTAAATCCAATCCTCTTATTTCTAATTCTTCTTTTTGCTTTAAAGGCAAAGCGGTTCCGATTTTCATTTTAATTTCCTCGGCTGTTCTTTCACCAACTGCTAAATTATATTTTTTCTTAATATATTCAGCAATTGATTCATCCATTTTTATTCCTCCAACTCTAACAGAAGCCCAAGATACAATTCCGCCTAAAGAAATGACTGCCACTTCAGTGGTACCACCGCCAATATTAATAATCATATTGCCACCAGGAGAATTAATAGGAATTTCTGCGCCTAAGGCTGCAAGAATCGGCTCTCTTACAACATAAGCTTCTTTTGCTCCTGCTTCTCTTGCTGCTTCGATGACTGCTCGCTGTTCAGTTGAAGTAATACCAGCTGGCACTGAAATTACAACATCAGGTTTAAAAAGCCTCCAGGTGCCTAAAGCTTTATCAATAAAATATTTTAGCATTGCTTGGGTAATACGATAATCAGCAATTACCCCATCTTTTAATGGTTTATAAATTCTTATTACTTGAGGGGTTCGACCAATCATTTCTCTTGCTTCAGTGCCAATAGCCAGAATTCTATTATCGTCAATAGTAATGGCGACAATTGAAGGCTCATTAATAACCACTCCCTTTTTAGGGATAAAGACTAAAGTATTAACAGTGCCTAAATCTATTCCCAAATGGCGCGTTGTCATAATAAGAAATTAAAAAATTATAACAGAAGAAAGGCTTAAAGTCAAAAAAAACTAAATTCTTTTAATGATTTTTCCTTGATTGGTCTTCTCAAAAATTCCTTTTCGGTAAGTGATTTTTCCGTTGATAATTACGGTATCTATTCCAAGAGGAGGAAGATAAGGGTTTGAAAAATCTGCTAAAGAATTAAGTTTTGAAGGAGAAAAAATTACAATATCGGCAAAATTATTTTCTTTAATTACTCCCCTCTTTTTTAAACCAATTTTTTGCGCAACTTTGCCTGTCAATTTGTAAATTGCCTCATTAAAAGAGTAAATCTTTTTATCTATAACAAAATCTTTTAAAAATTTTATAAAAGCACCAAACGATTGTGGATGACAAAGAATGCCACTTTGATAACTTTCTTTTGATAGAAAACCACTATTTGAAGAAATAAAAGAATAGGGTGATTTAATTGCTTCTTTTATATTTTCTAATAATAAGTTTTTAGAAAAAACAAAGACCCGGCCTTCATTTATTTCTAAAATTTTTACCATTGCCTCTTCTGGTCCCAAATTAAAATCTTTGGCTATTTCTTTTAAACTTTTACCAATTAAAACAGGTTTATTCTTACAATCGCTAATTATTAACTCGTTAATAAGCTCCCTTTTCTTTTTTAAATCATCTATTAATTTTTGATAAATTACCTTTTCTTTAATATTTTTTAAAAATACTTTAAACCCGCCGATTGCTGCCCAATCAGGAAGATATATCATTAAAGGTTCTAAACTTATTTCATAAGGAGAAATGTCAAAGTTTAATAATTCTTTTTCTTTATTTATTTGTTCAATAAATCTTAAACCATCTTTAAAATATTTAAAATTTTCTTTTCCTAGAACTTTAAGTTGATAAATTTCAGAAGAAATTTGGCCTCTTTCTACTACCTCAATTATCTCCTTTAAACTTGTTAAAAAGCCATCAGTTTCATCTCTTAAATTAAATCCTAAATAACCATTAAAAGATTTTACAATATTGGCGATTTCTAACATTTCCTCAACACCGACCACTTTTTCATCTTCATAACCCAAACCAAAAGCTACTCCTAAAGCCCCTTCTTTTAAAGATTCTTTTATAATAAATTTTAATTTTTCTTTTTCTTCATTTGTTAAATTGCGGAACTCTCGATTAGTAAATTCGCTTCTTAAAAGTGACCAAGAAATTAACCCCCCAAAATTAACGCCGATTCCTCTTTTTTCAATAATTTCAAAAAAATCTTTGATTCTTTGCCATTTAACATTGATTTTTTTATAATCTACCCATTTATTTAAAGACTCTAAAGAACCAGAAATTAAAGGATATAAAGAAGCGCCGCAAGCACCACCAATAACCGTTGTGACTCCTTGAAGTAAATAATTTTCTGCTTGGGGATTTAAAAAAATACTAAAATCCCTATCAGCTAAAGAATTGATCTCAATAAAACCAGGGCTAACATATAAATCTTCGGCATTTATTTCAATATTTGCTTTTTCGTTTTTAAAATTACCAATTTTAACTATTCTCTCGTTTTTGATGAGAATATCTAAGTTTTTTGGCTCATTTCCTAAGCCATCAAACACTGTTCCGTTTTTTATAAGAAGATCGTACATGATAAAAAATTATCTCAAAACTCAAATGTCAAATGTCAAATCTATTAATAAATTATCTCAAAACTCAAATGTCAAATGTCAAATCTATTAATAAATTAACTCAAAACTCAAATGTCAAATGTCAAATCTATTAATAAATTAACTCAAAACTCAAATCTCAGATGTCAAATCCCTTAGATTTGACATTTGACATTTAACATTTGACATTACTATTATATCATTATTTCTGCTCTTTGACCAATGTGAGAAGGTTCTTGAAAAGAAAAGCAACAGTTAAAGGTCCTAAACCGCCAGGAACTGGCGTTAAAAAGGAGGCTTTGTCTTTTAAAGAATCAATATCAGCATCTCCTTTTAATTGACCGTCTTCAGAGACAACGGCGGCATCAAATATTACTACCCCTTCTTTTACATTTTCTCCTTTAATTAAATTAGGAACACCAGCGCTTGAAACAATAATCTCAGCCATTTTAGTTAATTCATTTAAATTGGGAGTTTTACTATTTGCCACCATCACCGTTGCTCTTTGGTTTATAAACCATAAAGCAGCTGGTTTTCCTACTAACTGGCCTCTCCCGATTATTAAAACATTTTTTCCTTCAATAGGAATTTGATATAAAGTTAATAAAAATTTAATCGCTCCAACTACTGGCGGTAAAATATTTAAACGATTAGTATAAAACTTTGCTAAATTTTTTTCAGATAAACAATCAGGATCTTTTAAGGGTAAAATGGCGTTTAAAATAGATTGAGTATTAATTGTTTCTGGCAGGGGTAATTGAACAACTACTCCTCGATTATAAGTTACTCTACAAATCTCTGAAACTTTTTTTCTTAATTCTTTTGTTTTTATAGATTCCTCAAACTGATAAATTCTCGTCTCAATTTCTAATTCTTTTGCCACTTTTTCTTTTTGTTTAATAAACGATAAAGAGGCAGGGTTACTACTAACTAAAACTATTCCTAAACGAATTTTTTTAGGAATTTCTTTTCTCTCCTTTTTTAGCTCTTCAATAATCTCTTGAGCTAATTGTTTACCATCGATAACCATAGAAAATAGAATTTGGAATCTGGAATTTAGAATCAAGAATTAAGAGTCTTGCTGTCATTGCGAGCGAAGCGAAGCAATCTATTAAGTAGAAGAACCAAATTCCAATGACCAATAACCAATAAAATTCTAAATCCTAAGAACCAAACAGAATATTAATTGTTTAGAATTTAGAATTTGAGATTTTATTGGTTCTTGGAGCTTGAGATTTAGAATTTTTATTTGAAAAATTGAATCATTGAAAATTTATTGAAAATTGAAAATTGAAAATTTATTATTTGTGGTTTTTATTTTTTCTCTACGATCGTAGAAAATAAATTAAAAATGTATTTATCACTTGAAAATTTCACCCCCACACCAAACAAGCTTAAGACGCCATTGAATTTCGAATTCTTCTAAGTAATTGAGTTAAATCTTTAGCGTGAAGCTTAAGATTTGATTCACGTTTAATGGCGTCTTGTCTATCATAATAAGCTTCATAATAAATAAGTTTTAAAGGTGTACGGGGTTTAGTTGAAGTATTTAATTTTGAATTATGTTCTTTGATTCGTTTTATTAAATTATGAGTATAGCCGATATATAATTTCTTATCCTTAATACTTTTGAGAATGTATACATAGTACATAATTCAAAAGCTTGTTTGGTGTGGGGGTAAAAATTGAAAATTGAAAATTGATAATCTATATTACCACTGTTTCTCCTTTTTTTATTATTTTGACATTTTTATGAAATTTTTTAAATTCTTCTGGGTATTCAGTATGAATAGGAATAACGCAATCCGGCTTTATTTTAGAAATAAACTCCTCGATCTCTTTTCCAGAAATATGACCAGAAACATGAGCTCTTTCAAATTTTCCTTCTTCTGTTAATCCCTGCATCTTAAAGTGCTTTATCCAATTAATAAAACGCTCTTCAGAAATCTCCATTTCCTCAGAATGGGGTTCAGTAATTGCCCTTAAAAAATAGGAATTTTCATCAGGTTTTAAATCAATTAACTCCTGAATCTGATAAAAATTTAAAATTACTAAATAATCTTTATGATTTTTTCTAATTACTTCTGCCTCGACAAAGGGATATCTTTTAATTAAGTCTTTTTCCCACTTATTTAATTTTGCTTTTTTCTTTCCATATAAAATGACGTTTTTAGAGATTTCTATTTCAAAACCATTTTCTTTAAGAAAAGCCAAATAGCCAAAATAATTAAAAGGCAAAGCAATCTTTCTTTTTAAATCTTTGGCAATTTTTTGTAAAGTAAGAAAGCGAGCAATATCTGTTAGGGAATAATCAGCAACAATTAATCCTTTAATTTTAGAAACTTTTTCTTTAGCTTTTTTATAAACTTCTTCTTCGTTTAAAACTTTAATTTCTTTAATTCGTGTTCCCTCGCATAAGAAGTAACTAATTTCTTCTTTTTTTAAATAAGAAGTTATCTTTTCTAAATAATCTTTTTTTATCTCTGACAAGCGAAAATCACCTGAATAAAGAATTTTTTCGTTTTTTGATTTGATTAAAAACATCGTTGCCCCAGGAGCAGAATGGTCAACAAAAATTGGCGTAATCTCTAAATTTTTAATCTTAAAAGGCTTTAAATTTTCAACTACTTTAAAATCCCTTTTTATTTTTTTTCTTTTTTTAGAATCTAAATAATGGGGGTAAGAGATTTCGTAAATCTCGTTTTCTAAATTTTTTGGCTTAATAATATTAAAAGTTTTTAAAACTAACAAACTATCTTTTGTTAAATATACTGGAATTTTCTCATCAATAAAAGATAAATAACCAACATGATCCATGTGGGGGTGGGATAAAAGAATACCGTCTAATTTTATTTTTTCATAAGAAGAAATTTCGTGGTTTTCTTTTGATAAAATTTCCTCTAAATCATTACGGTAAAGTCCTTGTTTTTTTGGGATTAAATCAAGCTCTAAATAATCTTTAATTCCCTGAACTGCCCGAGGATTAACAAATTCTTCAAAATAAAGTGAAGCCTCTTTATAGCTTTTACCAAAATCTAAAAAAAGAGAGGCGTTATTTTCCTCTAGTAGAATTTTATTTCCGCCAATTTCATTTACACCCCCAAAAAAAGTTAATTTCATACTAGCTGACAATATTTATTAAAGTATAAGTTCCAAATTCCAAATTCTAGATTCTAGATTCTATTTTTAGCTTTTGAAATTTAGATTTTTCCATTTAAAATAAACGAGACTCCTTCTGGGCTTTCAACTAAAGTTTCCAAAGGTAAACTAATCTCTTTTAAAATTTGTTTTTCTTCTAAAGCTTTTCTGAAATTAATCACTGCTTCTTTGGTTTTGGCATTGCCGTTGAGGGTCAAATTAAAGGTTTCGCTATCAGTAATAAAAATTCTTTTGATATTTATTGAAAAATTACTTCCTAAAGAAAAAATATCAGCTAAAATCTTTGAAAAATCTTTTCTCAAAGTATTGATTTTTTCCACTTTTGAGACTAAAGTATTAAATTCATCTTTTGTTCTGTTTAATTCTTCTTCTTTTAAAACAACAGTTTGCTGAAGGGGTGTTTTTAAAAGCGATTCATATTTTGCTTGGGTTGGTTTAAACATTAAATAATCAAAAAGAAAAAAAGCTAAAGCAAAAGAAGCAAAAACTGTTGTTAAAATTTTAAACCACAAAGAAATAATACTAATTAAATGAGATTGATAATAATCTTCTTCTGTTTGAATTGGCGCCAAAGAAACAATGGTATCTCTTCTTCTGGGAATTAATCCTCTTAAAGCTGCGCCAACCACTGCTACCCAATCTCTTTTAAGATTTTTAAGTTGGGGAGGCAAGTTGAAGCTTAAAGGGGTTAAACTATAGGTTTTATTAAGCCAATCATTAAAAAAATTCACTAATTGGTCATTTGAAGACAAAAAAAGAAAGCTATTTAAAGTTTTTTGTCTTTTTAAAGAATAATAATTTAAAATCATTGGAATTTCTTGAGAAAAGTGTTTTTGAAGCATTTCTAAAGTAATTTTTGGAGGAATATTTTTCCCAAAAATTTCTTCCCAAGAATCATAATCAAAATAAATTAGTTTATAGCCTTCGCAAACAATAAACTCTACCCCATCATCTCTTAAATCAATCACTAAACTAGGCTTTTCTTTTTCTATAAAATTATAAACAAAACGAGAAATAGATAAAGCCACTGGTTCAATTGCTACAATTTTAATTCCTAAACTTTTTAGAATTTCCCAATAAGGTTCAATTTGTTTTTTTATTCCCAAAGCAATAAGAATTTCTTTTTCTCCCTCTTTATAAGAAGCGCCCCAATTTTCCCAGTCAAAAAACGACTCTTCAAGAGGAAGAGGGGCAATCATCTGGGTATTAAAAATTATGGCGTCTTTAAATTGCGCTTCTTCTAATTCAGGCAAAGAGAAGTGATTAATATAAAAATTTGCTGAAGGGAGTGATAAAATCAACCAAACATTTTTCTCTTTTCGCCAAATCTTATCTTTTAAAGAAAGAAAAAAAGATTTTAAGGCTTCGGGATTCTGTAAAATACCTTCTTTAATAATTCCTGAAGGAAGACTAAATTGATGAACTTTGGTAATTTTATTTATCTCTTTATTAAAACAAAAAATTTTAACCTTTCTTTCTTCTAAATAAAGGCCATAAATTGGAAACTCAGGAACTAGCAATTGCTCAAAATTTTGAAAAGAAAACTTAAAAGCCATACTTATTTAAGTATAGCAAAAATACAAACGAAATTCAAAAAACTATGAATTAAATTTTTTATTTTTGTCTCTTGTATCTCGGCTCTAGTATACAAAATACAAAATACAAGATACAAGATACTAGATACCACTTTCCACCGTGGATGTAGGGCTTACTAAACCAGTGGTAGTATCAACATTAACTACTGCTTGGATTTTTTTATTAGCAATGCCAATAGTAGAAGTGGCAATAATCGTCGCTTGACCATTTGAATTACTAACAGTTACAAATACATCATTGGTATTATATAAACTTAAATTAAAGCCATTGGTAGAAGAAAAACTTTTATTTCTTTCTAATTTAAGTAAAGCATCATTTAAACCAGACTGACTAGCATAAAAAGCTTTGGTAGCATCTTTAATACTTTTACTATTTTGATTAGCCCAATAAGAAATAAGAGTAGCGCTTAAAGCAATAAGAAAAATCAGACCGCCGAGAGATAAAACAGTAATCAAAGCAGCAACACCTTTTCTCGCGGAGCGAGAAAAGAGTATTGAGGAAAAAGTATTGAGTATTGAGGGGAAAAATCTCATAAACATTATTTATAATAACCAATCACCAAGAAACAATAACCAAACAATATCCAAACACTAAAATTCAATTATCAAACTTATATTATAAATCACAATAACCAAGAGACAATAACCAAATTTCGATAACTAAACTACAAAGATTTTGTAATAATAGAAGAAAAAATGTTTTTTAGCTCAGTTGCTTCTTGAAGAAGCATATCTATTTCGTTACTTTTTTCTGGATTAGCCTCTTTTAATAATATAAGCCAATGACAAGTTTCTTTGGCTTCCTTACGAGAAATCTTCAGTCTTAAGATAAAATCTTTTTTACCTAAAGAATCATTAGCTTCTCGATAATTAGCGCCAATAGAACCACTCGAGCCTACGATTTGAGGAATCAAACGTTGGTTTATTAAATCCTTGGGCAGTTCTTTACATAACTGAATAACTTTTCTAGCAAATTCCGTCGTTCTATCTTCTAAATCAAATTTTAAAAATACAACTTCACGATGGGGCATAATATTATTGATAATAACCAATCGCCAAGTTACAATAACCAAACAGTTTGAAATTTGGTGATTGGAATTTGGAATTTGTTTGGAATTTGTATCTTGATCATTGGTTATTGAGCAAGCTTTGCTTGCTACTTGCTGGGTGTTAATATATTAAACACAAAAGTATTACTCTGAGTGATTTGTTGTTCCGGGCGGCTAGAATTGTATTGTAAAGTGATATCAACTTTAACGGCTGAAGTATTCATTCTTAAATCTTGAACTCGATAATTGGAAGTGGAACAAATATTTTCACCGCTAGAACCGCCAGTTTTACAATTAAAACTAATCCAACCAATATTTTCAGACCAAGCATAGCCATCAAATTCACCAGCTTCATAATTACTAGTGGTAGTAGTGGCAACTTTAACACCATAATTTACTGACGAACAAATATCTTCACCATTTGAGCCACCTGTTTTACAAGAAAAACTAATCCAACCATAATTTTCTGACCAAGCCCAACCAGATAAATTTCCATCAGCATCTGAAGAAACTTTGTAATTTACAGAAGAACAACTATCAGTGAAATTACAATTTAAAGAAATCCAACTTGAATCAGATAAAATATAAGCGCCGCCATTTAAATCTCCTGCCCCGACTGGTACTTTCACATTTCCGCCAGGATAACCAAAATCAATCCAACCAATATTATCATTCCAAGCATAGTGATAAGTGTTAGAAATAGGAGCGCCGGTTGCGCCAGTAGGAGAAAAAACCAAAGAAGTCACTTTCACTTTTTCTGAATCATTTATTGGCATATCACCTGTTCCCTCATTTAGATAAACAATATAATTACTTAAAGAAAAAGTAGTGGTAGAATTTCCCATATTTAATTCTAAAGAGTTTCCGCCAATCCCAAAGCTATTTACTCCTTTTGCTGATTCGATTTTTTGCCGAAAAATTTCTTCAAATTTCGCCATTTGTTGATTGATTTCATTTTCTGCCTGGGTTCTTAAATTAGCTTTAGAAATAGTATAAACAACACCGCCAATTAAACCAGCAGAAATCACTAAAATACCACTATAGAGTAAAAGTTCCATCAGGGTAAATCCCTTTTTTCTTTTTGCGAAAAAATAGAATCTGGAATCTAGAATCTGGAATCTGGATTTTAGATATTTAAACATAAGTTTTTGTTTTTGAGATAAAAGCATTTAATAATTTATGAACAATAATAATCTGTTTTGCTAAAATATCAAAATCTTTTCGAGTTAAATATTTTAGGTCCTTAGCGATTAAAAGTTGATTTTGGACTTCAGTTAAAGAACCTAAAGCCATATAGTAAAATTGTAATTTTTCTTTATATCCTTGTCTTGAAAAACCTTCAGCGATATTGGAAGTAATTGAAACTACAGCTCGGCGAAGTTGATTTGTTAAACTAAATAACTCTTCTTTAGGAAAATTCTTAGTAATCTTATAAACCATTAGAACTAATTTATGGCCTTCTTGCCATACCTCTAAATCAGTAAATGAATAAATTTTCTCATTTTGCATATCTCTTAATTATATTATTTCCAGATTCCAGATTCCAAATTCCATATTCCAGATTCCAACTACGGGCTCCAATTGATTATTATATTATTAACTTGTGGGGTTGTGCCAGAGGTTGAAAGAATTACTTTGTAGCGGAAGTAGCGTTTGTTTTGAAAGGTACTGGAAAAAGGAAAAGGATAGGAAGTATCTAGGTCAAAAGAAGCAACACTTGAATCACTAGTTGTCCAATTATTTGAGTCTAAACATAAAGTCTGAGAAGCAGTAGTACAGCCATAATAAGTCCACGGGCCAGAAGAAGAATTAGAAAAAGCAAACATTAATTTTACCGAACCATTTGTTCCTAAACTTCCTTGCCACAAAAAGGAATTAAAACCTGCACCTCCAGAAACGCCGGTATCTATAATGGAAGAAATTAAACTGGCAGGAGTAGTAGAAGCTTGGGTCATATAAATTGAACCAGTGGTTGAAGCATAATTGATATTTGAATCAGCGCTATCAAATTTGTTATCAGGATAAGGAATTGGACCAGTTTGGTTTGGGCCCCCTGACCAATCAGTTTGATTTAATACCTGATTATTAGATGAGCGGGTGAGATAAAAAGATAAATTAGAAGAAATACCATAGTTATTACCATAATCTAAAAAAACGGTAATTTTTTGTGTACTAGGATCTTCTGTTCCACTCGTTGCTATATCACCATTCGAATCCCGATAAACATTATAAACTTTAAAATATCTTTTATAAGGAATGTTATTAATAGTTGAGGTTTCTTCACCTGCAGCAAAACTCCAAATATTATTAGTAGAAGTAGCATAATAATCACTATCTTTTGTTAAATCATAAATACTATGCCAGTTATCTTTTGCTAAAGATTGAATGATTTCAGCTTCTTGACGTATCAAACTATTTGCCTGAAGTTGTTGTTTTAAAGAATTAAATGTTTTTAAAGAAACTCCCATTAAAGCAACCGAACTACCAATTAAAATTACACCCAAAGCAATAGAAAGCAAAGCTTCAAGAAGAGACTGGCCAGAAAGGTTGTATCTAGAATCATGCTTATTTTTTCTTTTATTATAATTAAATTTCATTAATTTATTATACTTTTTAGCGGCATCTCTGAGTGTATAAAGAAGACCCACAATTTTGACATGAAGATAAAGAGGTAGCATACCAACCTTGTGACCCACAATCAGGTGTCATTGGTCCGTTACAATTGCAATTAACACATCGCTCATCAATTATGCAAGCAATTTCTTTATAAAGATTAGTATAATACGTTTCCACGCTCCCATTACAATTATAATCCCAGCCACCACAATTATCTGCTGAGGTAAAGTAATTAGTTTGACTAGGGTTGGTATTACTGTCACTATCACAACAATCTGTACCTTGAGAGGCCTGATATCTACCACTTGGACAATTTTGTGAGGCTGTTTTAGAATAATAACCATCATTATCTTCATCACAATACCAAGTACTAGAAAGAGTGACGCTTATAGTTGCACCAGTAGAAACATTGCCAACTGCATCGTAGGCACAGAGTCGATAAGAATAAGTATTTCCATTGGTTAAGCCAGTATGGGTATAAGAAGTGCCAGTTCCTTGGTATAAGGCAGTACCTGAACAATCAGAAGGGGGGGCAGCACCATTTGCATAAACTAATTTATAGGTATTACTACTAGCTAAACCAGAGCCAGAATCAGAAAAACCAGACCAAGAAAGTTGAACTTGCTGATAGCCAGCAGTAGCTGTTAATGTTCCGTCTGTTGGCTTCTTTCTATCCTGTCTTACTCTTTTTGAATAAGTAGAAGAAGTATTGGTGGCATTATCTTGGGCGAAATAGCGTACATATTGAGTACAATCATTATCTATAGAACAAGAAATTGAAGTGCTTGTCCCATTAGTAGAAGGAACACAAGAATTTGAAACATCGATACAATATTTTGTAAGAGAAATCCCAGAACAAGTATCTGAAGGAGTAATAGTAACACTTACTGGTGAAGTAGCTGTCCAGTTATCAGTCCAGTTATCTGAAGCAGTAGGAGATTCAATATCTTGTCTTACTCTTTTAGAATAAGTTTCAGAAGTATTACCTACATTGTCACTTGCCAAATAACGAACGTATTGTGAACAACATTGACCTGTCCCACAAGTAACATTAACAGAGGTACCTGTAGTAGCAGGAGTGCAAGTATTATTGGTATCTATACAATATTTTGTAGCATTTACTCCAGAGCGCGAATCTGAACAACTAAGTGTGATGTCTATTGAAGAACTAGCAGTCCAATCATCTGTCCAGTTATCTGAACAAGCAGGGGCAATGGCATCTACAATTTTAGTAATAGCAGATCCTATACCAGTTCCTCCTGCGCTTGTGGCTCTAATATTTAAGTTTAAAGAGGCGCCATCAGAAGCACTAATATTAGTTTTAGAACAAGTATAGGTAGGACCATAGCCACTAATAGAAGCAGAATACCAATTAGTGCCGCCGTTAATGGTGTATTCACAAGATTGAAGTCCACCCTGCTCTTCAGTAATTTCTGCCGATAAGTCAAAAGGAGAATCTACATAAGAACCATAAGAAGTATTGGAAGCAGTAATAGTTCCTACTATTGGTGGCGAGGTATCAATGCCCCCACAAACTGAAACATCGGCATTATAACTAATTAAACCCTGATAGCAAACTAAAATATTTTTAATTTGGCTAATGGACGGCTGAGATAAAATAATTTCGCTATAAGAACCACCGGCTAATAAACCAGTTAGTTTATTAAAGGAAATATCAATACTGGCACCATCAGCAGGAGTGGTAAAAACAATGCCAGTGGGAAGATATTTAGTTTCAATTGGTGTGGTATAAGTGGTGCCAGTATATAAAGCGTAATAATCATTACCAGAAGTAGGGTTTTCAAAATGGACGCCCCATTGCTGTCCTTGCTCCTGGGCAATTGATTTTTGTTGGGTATATCGGAGATAATTAGCAATTTCTAAAGCAGTATTTTCCAAAAGCTTAGATTTTTGCTGATTAACATAAAAACCAATGCCAACCACAGAAAGAGTGGCAGTGATACCTATGACAATAAGAAGTTCAAGCAAAGTAAAACCAAAGGTTTTACCCTTGAAATATGTTGAAATACGTGGAAATTTATTGAAATTCATTGTTTTTAGTTTTAAAAATTATTCTAATTGGTCTAATTAACCTAATTATTCTAATCAATGTCTAATGTCTAAATGTCTAATTTAGAAATTGGGGCTTGGTCATTGATTAGATTAATTAGAATAATTGGTCATTAGGTTAATTTCATAGTAGCCTTCGGCTGTTAGAACTGGCTAACCAGTTGGTATACTGGCACTATTAGGGAGAGAGCAATTCCTCCGACAATTACCCCAATTATCACTAGCATTGCCGGTTCAATAAAGGAGACTAAGGTTTTTAAAGCTAACTCGATTTCTGACTCATAAAATTTTGATAAGGTATCTAAAATTTCATCAGTATGGCCGGCTTTTTCGCCAATGGCTAAAAGATTAGAAACAACATTAGGGAAAATTTTTTCTTTTTTAAAAGAATCGCCAATTGATAGTCCTTTTGCTAAATAATCTTTTGAAATTCTTAAAAGGGAAGCTTCGTATTTGGGGTTACCGACGGCAATCGCTGTAATTTCAACCGCTTGAATAATTGGCATTCCAGCTTTAATTAAACTTGACAGTACTGAAGCAAATCTTTGAAGAGCCAATTTCTCTATTAAATTTTTTACGACCGGAATTTTTTCTAAAAGATTATTAAAGTAACTTTTTCCTTTTTTGCTTTTTGTAAAGTAAAAATATAAAGAAAGTGGAAGGCCGACAACAATTATCACCACTAAATAAATATTTTTATTTAAAAACATTCCGGTATTTAAAACGAGTTTTGTATAAAAAGGAATTTTTTGGCCAGTTGACAAAAACATTTGCCCTAATTTAGGAATGGCAAAAGTTACTAGAAAGATAATCATTAAAAACGAAGTGACTATTAAAAGAAGTGGATAAATTAAGGCGGATTTTATTTTTCCAGTCAGCTCTCTTTCTCTTTCTAAATCATTAGAAACCTGCTCTAATGTTTTTTCTAAATTACCAGCTGACTCGCCTGCTTTTATTAAATTAACAATTACATTTGAAAAATATTCAGGGTGATTTTGAAATGCTAAATAAAAAGGTTGGCCTTTTTCTAGGTTATTTCTAATTTCAAGTAAAAATCTTCTTACAGGACCAGAAGAAAAATCTTCAATTAAAATGTCAATTGCCGAAAATAAATCAGTGCCAACTTTTAACATTAACGCTAAATATTTTGTTAAAAAAACTTTATCACTTAATGAAATCGTCTCTCCTTTAAAAAGAAAACTTTTTTTAACTTTTTCAAATGCTAAAGGTTTTAAAGTGATTGGTTTTAAGTTTTGACTTGCTAAAAATTCTAAAGCCGCCTTTAAATTAGGCTGGCTAATATTACCCTCTTTTATTCTTCCTTGTTTATCTTGAGCAACGAAATGAAAGAGCATGATGATAAAATTATTCTAAATAAAATTATTCTAATTATTCTAATTATTCTAATTAACCTAATTAACCTAATTATTCTAAGCAATATCTAATGGTTAATAGCTAATATCTAATTTTTATTTTTAATTTTAATTTTATTAATAATGCTGTTAAAGATAAGACTTAATTCTTTAGCTTCTTGCCATAATATCTTGGCTTCTCCCTCTAATTCAGGAACTGCTTTAATTATCATTCTTAACCAATATTTTGTTTCTCGCGATTCTTTTTTAGAAATTCCAAGTTTATGTTTAAAATCTTTACTAGACTCAGCTTCATCGGCTTCACAATAATTAGCGCCAACGCTTGTACCTGATCTGACTAACTGAGAAATAATTGGCAAAGTAATAGAATTTTTAGGAATCTTTTTAGCAAACTCTATAATATTTTCTCCAAATTTGGCGGTTCTTTCTTCTAAATCATAATTCATAGTGGTGGGGTTACCTTTAAAATTATTCTAATTAACCTAATTATTCTAATTAATGTCTAATGTCTAAATGTCTAATTTAGAAATTGGGGCTTGGTCATTGATTAGATTAATTAGAATAATTGGTCATTAGGTTAATTTCATAGTAATAATTGGTCATTAGAAATTATCTGTCTAAATTTTCTGCGCCTTCGGCTTGAAAATTTAGACAAAGCCCTTTATTCTTTTATCACTCTCATTACTTCTTCAATGGTTGTTAATCCTAATTCTGCCTTTGAGAGCCCATCTTCAAACATCGTTTTCATCCCCTCAGTAAAAGCGATATTTCTTAAACCATCAGTTGAAAAATCTGGCTTCATAATATATTCTCTCACTTTTTCATTAACATCAAAAGCTTCATAGATAGCTAATCTTCCTCGAAAGCCAGTATAGCCACAAACTTTACAACCTTTTCCACGATAAAGTAGTTTTGGTTTAAATACTGGCGCTAATTTTCCTTTTATAGTTTTTAATTGCTGATTAACAGATTCATAAACTGTATTCGGGACTTCATAACTTTCTATGCAGTCTTTACAAATTTTTCTTACTAATCTTTGGGCAATTATCATATTTACCGTGGCAGAAACCAAAAAAGGAGGAACTCCCATATCAATTAAACGAGGAACGGCTGTTGGCGCATCGTTAGTGTGTAAGGTTGATAAAACTAAATGACCAGTTAAAGCGGCATGAACAGCAATTTCTGCTGTTTCATTATCACGAATTTCACCGACCATAATAATATTTGGGTCCTGACGCAAAATTGCTCTTAAGCCATTGGCAAAATCAATCCCGGCTTTTGGATTTACCTGAATTTGATTAACATATTTTAATTCATACTCAATTGGATCTTCTAAAGTAATAATATTAACTTCTGGTCTATTTAATTTATTTAAAATGGCATAAAGAGTTGTTGTTTTACCACTTCCAGTTGGACCAGTCACCAAAATCATTCCATGAGTTTTTGTAATATTATGTTCAACAATTTTAATAGTTTCGTCTAACATTCCTAATTCTTGAAAACTCATTGGTTTAACCGAGCCAGTCAACAAACGCATTTCTACTTTTTCGCCATACATCGTTGGAAGAATCGCAACCCGAATATCAAAAATAGTATCAGCGTATTTATATTTAAAACGACCATCTTGAGGTTTATTATGTTCGTCAATCTGTAAACTTGATAAAATTTTAATTCTGGCAACGATTGCTGGGTGAATTTCTTTTGCCAATCTTATAATTTCTCTTAAAACTCCATCAATTCGAAAACGAACTAAAACTTCATCAGCTAAAATTTCAATGTGAATATCAGAAGCGTTTAAAGAAGCAGCATAAGAAATTAAATTATCTATTAAAGAAACAATGGGAAATTCGGTTGCCGCTTTTTCTGCCTCAAGCCCTTTTAGTTTTAAAGAAGCCCGAATACTTTCTTGAATTGTTTTTTGAAAATCATACGAGGCAGCAGCGCCATATTGAGAAAAAGCGCTTTGTAAATCATCTTCTAAAGTGAGATAGGGTTTTATAAAATAACCGGTATATTTTTCCAAGAAATTTAAAGTTTCTAAATCAACTGGATTAAGCATTGCTACTTTTAAAGTATTATCTGATTTTTCAAAAGCAACCGCATTTCTGGTGCGACTAATATCTTCTGGAATTATTTCTAACACTTCTTTCGGAATAGTTTTTCCAACTAATTTAACTCTTTCTACTTTTAAATAATCTGCTAGTAAGTCAGCATAATAATCACGGGTCAAAAAACCGCGAGAAATTAAAATATCTACTAAATTTTTCTCTGTCCTTTGCGATTCTTTTAAAGCATTTTCAAAATCCGCTTCTAGTAAAAGGCCGTTTTCAACTAATAGTTTCTTTAATTTATCAACAGGAATTAACATAATTTAAATTTTAAAACTTTCTATTAAGTGCC